>ENA-OXEY01000643-OXEY01000643.1-human-gut-metagenome-genome-assembly--contig:-NODE-643-length-13542-cov-10.690369_pt1 | contig 13542 bp, 12 predicted proteins | sample MGYA00249365_ERZ652263 | MGnify/ENA primary metagenome ERZ652263 (study PRJEB26925, sample SAMN05826763) | human gut metagenome | biome: ENVO:2100002; feature: ENVO:00000062; material: ENVO:00002003...
GCAGCGTCAGATGTGTATAAGAGACAGTGCTGGGGCTGGATTTCCCCGACCGCGCCCAGCTCTACCGCCGCATCGACCTGCGGGTGGACAAGATGCTGGATGCCGGTCTGCTGGACGAGGCGAAGCTGGTCTACGACCACCGCCAGACCTACCGCACGGCGGCGCAGGCCATCGGCTACAAAGAGTTTTTTCCCTTTTTTGAGGGGACGGCTGCGCTGGACGAGTGCGCCGACAAGCTCAAGCAGGCCTCCCGCAACTACGCCAAGCGTCAGCTGACGTGGTTCCGCCATATGGACGGTGTGGTCTGGCTGGACGCCTCCGCGCCGGACGCTGCGGCCCGGGCTGTCCGACTGACCCGAGAATTTTTAGCGAAAGGGTGACCTTTTATGGCCGATAAAACGCATTCAGAACCCGGAACGCCGGGTGTGCTGAGCCGTCTGGCGGGCATCGCTGTGGTGGCGGTGGTTCTGGCGGGCATCTATGTGGGCTATCAGGCCTTGCAGGTGCTCTTCCCGCCCAACACCTACGAGACAGCGATGCTTGCCACGGTGGCGGATACCGTGAGCGCCGACGGCGTCCTGCTCTTCGACGAGACCTACATCTCCGGCAGCGGGACGCTGGGCTACCTCGCCGCCGACGGCGAGCGCGTTTCGGCGGGTGCTGCGGTGGCCGAGATCTACAGCAGCCCGGAACAGGCGGGCCTCCGCCAGCAGCTCACGGCCCTGAACGACCAGATCGAGCTGCTCCAGCGGTCTCAGAACACCACCGCCACCCAGCTGGACTCCCTGAGAAAAGAGCGTTCCGGTGCACTTTATGACCTGATGGATGCGCTGGACAGCTCTGCCTATGACGAGACGGCGCAGGGCGAGGAGAATTACATCCTCGCCCAGAACAAGCTCTGGGTCATCACGGGGGAAGTCTCGGATTTTTCGGCCCAGATCGCGGCCCTCACTCAGCAGTCGGCGCAGGTGCAGGCCCAGCTGGGCGCGCCCACCCAGATCACCGCCCCCCAGACCGGCTACTTCATCCGCAGCACCGCCGCCGGACGGCTCAACGCCGGGGCGGACGACATCCTCGCGCTGGATGCTGCCGGTCTTGAGGCCTATCTGAACTCCGACCCGGAGCTGCCGCTGGACGGCTGCACGGGCAAGCTCGTCTCGGGCTTTACGTGGAGGTATGTCGGCCTCTGCTCGGCCAAGGAGGGGGAGAAGCTGCTGGGGGACAACGGCAAGCCCCTGACCCGCTCGGTGAAGATCAAGTTCCCCGGCCAGATGGAAACGCCCCTCAAGGCGTCGGTGTCGGAGGTGAGCATCGACGAGGCCAGCGGCTTGGCCCGCTTCGTCGTCACCTGCGAGGTCATCAACGGCGATGTCCTCCGCCTCAGCCGGGCCAAGGCCCAGATCATCGTGGACGAGACCACCGGCCTGCGCATCCCCATCGAGGCTGTCCATTATTTAAAGGAAGACGGCACCGAGTCCGAGACGCAGGGCGAAAATTACATCCCGGGCGTCTACGTCAAGTACGGAAATCTCGCCCGATTCTGTAAGATCGACCCTGTGGACAGCGCTCATCCGCTGGTGACGGATGGCGACTACTGCATCGTCATGCCCAGCAGCACTGATAAGACCAAAACCATCAGCGAAGTCCGCCTTTATGACGAGATCATCGTCTCGGGACAAAATTTGTATGATGGAAAGCTTTTATAGTTATTGACATCTGATGCAAAAAATCAGATAATAGAAAAAGCTATTAGCAGCTCTTTGTTCACAAAGGGGTGCCGGGCGGCATGAGCTGCCTGAATGAAAGGAGCAAGTTTCTATGTCTTTTGTGGATAGTCTGAAAAAAGGACTTTTTGGCAGTGAGGACGATTACGACGATCAGTACATGGACGACGGCCCTCAGATGGTGAATAACAACAACGGTATCAACGCCGCAGGTGCTGACGAGGAGGACGCCCCCGAGGAGGCCGCGGCCCCCAAGCGGAACGGCAAGGTGGTCAACATCCATGCCACCACCCAGCTGAAGGTCGTTCTGGTCAAGCCCGAGCACTTCGAGGACGCCAGCACCATTGCAGACCACCTGAACAACAAGCGCACCGTCGTGCTGAATCTGGAGTCCACCAACAAAGAGGTCTCCCGCCGTCTGGTGGACTTCCTCTCCGGTGTGGCCTACGCCAACAACGGCCAGATCAAGCGGGTGGCCAACAGCACCTTCATCATTACCCCCTACAACGTAGACATCATGGGCGACCTGCTGGACGAGCTGGAGAACAATGGCGCGTTCTATTGATGCACAGCCCGGCGTGCGGGGCTTCGTCCCGGCGCAGAACGATGAGGAGCGCTTCCTCATGCGCCATGTGGAGGATCTGGCCCGCGCCGCCTTTGGCCGGGGCATCGCCCGCTATTCAGCCTTTCTGAGCGACCGGGAACAGCAGCTGGCGCAGGCGGCACTCAACCGCGCCGATGCGCCGGAAGAGCGCTGCCGCTTCGAGGGCGGCTGGCCCGGGGCAGAGCGCCGGGTGCTCTGCCTTGAGCCGGAGGACTGCTATCCGGCCTGCCCGGTCTGCTGCGTCCGGCTCAGATGCCGCGGGCTGGCCGGGGCACAGCTGCCCGTCCACAAGGACTATCTGGGCAGCCTGATGGGCCTCGAGCTTCGCCGGGAGGCGCTGGGCGACATCGTCCTGCCGCCGGAAGAGCCGGGCGTCGCCTATGTGTTCGCGCTGGAGCCGGCCGCAGACCTCATCTGCCAGGAGCTGCGCAGCGTGGGCCGCACCGAGGTGACGGCCCAGCTGCTGGCACTGGACGAGGTGCCGCAGTTTGCCGAGGCTGAGCGCCGTTTGCAGACGGCCACCGTGTCGTCCCTGCGTCTGGACGCTGTGCTGGCGGCCATGCTGCGGTGCAGCCGGGGCATGGCCGCAGAGCTTGTGGCGGCGGGACGGGTGGAGATCAACCATCTGCCCGCTTCCAGCGCCCACGCGCCGGTGTACCCATCGGATGTGTTCACCGTGCGGGGCAAGGGGCGCTTCCGCCTGACGGCTCTGCCGGGCAAGAGTAAAAAAGACCGACAAATCATCGAGTTCTTCCAGTATTGATGCGAAGGACCGGAATAAATGGAGGAGATCACTATGCTGACACCGCAGGACGTGCGCGCTGTCCAATTCGAAAAGAATCTCCGCGGCTACCGCACCGAGGACGTGGACCGTTTTCTGGATAAGGTAGAACAGCAGCTCGAGCAGGATGCAGGACAGATGGAGGCGCTGCGCAAGCAGGTGGCCGATCTGACTGCGGAGAACGAGACGCTGCGCCGCAGTATGCAGAGCTATGAGGCCGACGGAGATATGCTCAAGAGCGCCCTCATCAATGCCCAGCGGATGGGTGAAAATGTCATCCGCGAGGCCAACCAGAAAGCCGAGGACATCCTGCACCGTGCGAATCTGCGCGGCGACGACATCATCCGGGATGCCAACGAGCTGCTGCAGAAGGCCAGCGACCGCGCCGATGAGATCATCAGCGAGGCCAACGACAAGAAGCTGGCCGAGGAGCGGGAGTATGACCGCGTCCGTCTCGAAGTCACCCGCTTCAAGTCCGACGTGCTGAACCTCTACCGCACCCATGTGGAGTCCCTGAGCCGTCTGCCGGAGTTCCAGCAGAAGGAAGAGGCGGCCGCGCAGGATGCAGACGAGGAGCTGCCCGAGGCAGAGGCTGCTGACGCTGAGAACGCAGAGACCGCACCCGCTGCGGACGTCCCCGAGGCCGAAGCTGCCCCCGCCGTCCCTGCTTCCGATAAGGGCGAGGACTTCTGGGAAAAGGATGAATCCCAGCTCAAGCTCGACCCGCCCCCCGCAGACCCCAACGCTGCATTTCAGGGCGTGAGCTTCAGCGAATAAAAAACCATGCATCGACAGCAAAACGCTGCTTTCGATAATCATCAGGCGCACAACTGCGCTGCTTGCGATTGCAAAACCAATAGAGGAGAGTGTAAACCAGTGGCTAAGAATAAGTCTCAGTACGATAGTACTCTGAACCTGCCCAAGACCCTGTTTGAGATGCGTGCCGGTCTGCCCAAGAAGGAGCCGGTCATGCTCAAGGATTGGGACGACAACGACCTGTACAACCAGCTCATGAAGCACAATGAGGGCAAGCCTCAGTTCATCCTGCACGATGGCCCTCCGTATGCCAACGGCAACATCCACATGGGCACCGCGCTGAACAAGATCATCAAGGACATCATCATCCGCGAGAAGAACATGGAGGGCTTTCAGGCTCCCTATGTGCCCGGCTTTGATACCCACGGCCTGCCCATCGAGCTGAAGGCCCTGTCCTCCGTCGGTGAGAAGAAGAAGGACATCTCCAAGCTCGAGCTGCGCCAGATCTGCGAGAAGTTTGCCACCGAGCACATCGACATCATGAGCGACCAGTTCAAGCGTCTGGGCGTTATCGGCGACTTTGAGCATCCCTACCTGACCCTCAAGCCCGAGTTTGAGGCACGTCAGATCGAGATCTTCGGCGAGATGGCCAAGAAGGGCTACATCTACAAGGGCCTGAAGCCGGTCTACTGGTGCCCCGACTGCCGCACCGCTCTGGCAGAGGCCGAGATCGAGTACGGCGAGGACGAGTGCGACTCCATCTTCGTCCGTTTCCATGTTTCTCAGGACCCCAACGGTGTGCTGGCAAAGCACGGCATCCCGATGGAGAAGACCTACTTCGTCATCTGGACCACCACCACTTGGACCCTGCCCGCCAACGAGGCCATCTGCCTGAACGGCCAGTTTGAGTACTCCTTTGTCAAGATCGGCGATGAGTTCCACATCATGGCCACCGACCTCGTCAAGAGCGTCATGGATTCCTGCCACATCACCGATTACGAGGTGGTGGGCGAGCCGGTCAGCGGCGCTGAGTTCGAGCTGATGCGCTACAACCACGTCTACCTGCCCAAGGAGGGCTGGGTCATCCTCGGCGACCACGTCACGCTGGAAAGCGGCTCTGGCTGCGTCCACACCGCCGGCGGCCACGGCGTCGATGACTTCAACGTCTGCCAGAAGTACCCCCAGATCCCCATCACCGTCCCTGTGGACGACGGCGGCTATCTGACCGAGCAGGCCGGCAAGTACGCTGGTCAGCGCGTCTGGGCTTCCAACAAGACCATTCTGGCCGACCTGACCGCCTCCGGCGCTGTCATGGGCCAGCTGCACATCAAGCATCAGTATCCGCACTGCTGGCGCTGCCACAACCCCATCATCTTCCGCGCCACCGAGCAGTGGTTCTGCTCCATCGCCAAGTTCCGTGAGGACGTCTACAAGGCCATCGACACCGTGACCTGGATGCCCGACTGGGGCCACGACCGGATGCATGGCATGGTCCGTGACCGCAACGACTGGTGCATCAGCCGCCAGCGCACTTGGGGCGTGCCCATCCCGGCCTTCTACTGCAAGAAGTGCGGCGCCTACCACATCACCGATGCCACCATCAAGGCTGTCAGCGACCTGTTCCGCAAGGAAGGCTCTGACGCATGGTACAAGTACGACGCCGAGCAGATCATCCCCGCCGGTGAGGTCTGCGAGAAGTGCGGCGCATCCGAGTGGACGAAGGACACCGACATCATGGACGTCTGGTTCGACTCCGGCTCCACCCACGCCGCCGTTCTGGAAGAGCGGCCTGAGCTGCGCTTCCCGGCCGATATGTATATGGAGGGCGGCGACCAGTTCCGCGGCTGGTTCCAGTCCAGCCTGCTGACCAGCGTTGCAAGCAAGGGCTGCGCACCCTACAAGTCCGTTCTGTGCCACGGCTGGGTCGTGGACGAGCAGGGCAAGCAGATGCACAAGAGCGCCGGCAACGGCGTCGAGCCGAGCGAGATCATCAAGGACTACGGCGCAGACATCATCCGCCTGTGGGTGGCTTCCTCCGACTACACCGTTGACGTGCGTGCGGGCAAGAACATCTTCAAGCAGCTGAGCGAGGCCTACCGCAAGATCCGCAACACCGCCCGCTTCATTCTGGGCAACCTCGACGGCTTCGACCCCAATACCGACTGCGTCTCCGATGACCAGCTGCAGGACATCGACCGCTGGGCACTGGCTGCGCTGGATGACCTCATCGTCAACACCAACGCAGGCTATGCCGTCTACGACTTCAACAAGGTCTACCATGCGGTCTACAACTTCTGCGTCGTGGCCATGTCCAACTTCTATCTGGACGTCACCAAGGATCGTCTGTACTGCACCAACGGCACCGGCCGCAAGGCTGCACAGACCGCGATGTACAAGATCCTCGTCGCTCTGGACAAGATCATCGCCCCCATCCTCTGCTTCACCAGTCAGGAGATCTGGGACTTCCTGCCCAAGACCGAGGGCATGAACAAGTACGTCGTCTTCGAGGATATGCCGAAGGCCGGCCAGTATGCAGCCGACGACGCCTTCAAGGCCAAGTGGGCACAGCTCATCGCTGTCCGCGACGAGGTCAAGAAGGTGCTGGAGCAGGCCCGTGCCGACAAGCAGATCGGCGCTTCTCTCGAGGCTTCCGTCACCCTGTACTGCAATGATGCCGTCTATGCGCTGCTGAACAGCATCCCGATGGACGAGCTGGCCGACCTGATGATCGTCTCCCATGTGGAGCTGGTCAAGGGCGAGGGCGGCGCAGCCAGCGCAGTCGAGGGTCTGGGCGTTGCTGCTGCACACGCCACCGGCGACAAGTGCGAGCGCTGCTGGAAGTACTCTGCCGACATCGGCACCCACTCTGCTCACCCCACCCTGTGCGCACGCTGCGCCAGCGTTGTGGAGGGCTGATCCATCTGATATCTCTGGCGGCGCACCCGGCGCAAAAGGGGGCGCCGCCTTTTTCAAAAAATCAAGCGTTGGGAGAAACTATGGCATACGTCATTCTGAATCTGGTCTGTGTGGCCGCGCTGGTGGGCATCGATCAGGCCATCAAGCTCTGGGCCGTTCAGGCTCTGGCTCCGGTGGAGTCCATTACCCTCATCCCCCATGTGTTGGAGCTGCGCTTCGTGCTCAATCAGGGCATGGCCTTCAGCCTGCTCAGCGGCAGGCAGCTCTTCCTCATCCTCACCACCACCGCCGCGCTGCTGTTGGTGGCCTATATGCTGTTCTTCCGCAGCCGGGGCAAGCTGCTGCAGCAGACGGCGTTCATCCTCGTGCTGGCGGGCGGCATCGGCAACCTCATCGACCGGGTGCTCAACGGCGAGGTCGTGGACTACATCAACCCTCTGTTCATCGACTTTGCGGTCTTCAATTTCGCCGACATCTGCGTCTGCGTCGGTGTGGCGCTCTGGGTGCTGGTCATCCTGCTGGAAGAGGTGGACGACAAGCCCTCGAAGGAGCGCTGAAGCATGGAACAGCGTGAATTTATCGTGGAGGCGGAGGCCGCAGGCCAGCGCATCGACCGCTTCCTCAGCGGGGAGGACACCGGGCTTTCCCGCAGCGCGCTGCAGGGCCTCGTGGCCGAGGGCCATGTGCTCTGCAACGGCAGGAGCATCGCCAAGAGCCTCAAGCTCAAGGCGGGAGATACCATCCTGCTGGAGATCCCCGACGCAAAGCCCATCGAGGCCGTGCCGCAGGACATCCCGCTGGACATCGTGTATGAGGACGACCATCTTCTGGTGGTGAACAAGCCCAAGGGGATGGTGGTCCATCCGGCCCCGGGCAACCCGGACGGCACGCTGGTGAACGCCCTGCTCTGGCACTGCAAGGGCAGCCTCTCGGGCATCGGCGGTGAGATACGCCCCGGTATCGTCCACCGCATCGACAAGGACACCAGCGGGTTGCTGGTGGTGGCGAAGGACGACGCCACCCACATCGGCCTGTCCCAGCAGATGGCCGTCCACAGCGTGGAGCGGGCCTACCAGACCGTCGTTTACGGCGGCTTTGCACAGGATGAGGGCTTTGTGGAGGCCAATCTGGGCCGCTCCAAGACCGACCGCAAAAAGATGGCGGTCTACCCGGCCAGCGAGCCGCACACCAAGTACGCCTACACCGGCTACAAGGTGCTGGAGCGCTTCGGGGGCTTCACCCTGCTGGAGTGCCGCCTCAAGACGGGCCGCACCCACCAGATCCGCGTTCATATGGCGTCCATCCAGCACCCCGTGGCGGGCGACCCTGTGTATGGCCCGCACAACTGCATCACCAAGCTCCATGGCCAGTGCCTCCACGCCAAGACGCTGGGCTTCATCCACCCCATCACGGGGGAGCAGCTCCGCTTCGATTCGGAGCTGCCGGAGTATTTCACCCACTTTATCGCATCGCTCAGGAGGGGGACTGTATGACAAAACTTCTCGATTCTGCGCTCGTGCTCTGCGATCTGGACCACCTTCTCTTGGCCGGTGACGGCAATATGCCGCAGGTCGTCCGGGACGTGCTGCAGCTGTTTTCCAGCCGGGGCGGCCGCCTGACCGTCTTCACCCAGCGCTCGCCCCGGGCTGTCCGCGCCGTGCTGGGCGGGGTGCGCCTCGCCGCGCCTGCGCTGACCTGCGGCGGCACGCTGGCCTACCGGTTCTCGGAGGGCGGCGGCCAGCCGCTGTGCAGCTTCGCGGGCTGTGAGGAGTCCATCTTCAAGAAGCTGCCCGCTGCGGTGGGGCTTGGCATCGCGCTGCAGATGGCCGACGGCTCCACCCGCGTGCTGCGGATGAGCACCGCCCTCGAGCGCCATCTGCGCCGGGAGTTCACTCCCTTTACCCTGTGCAGCCCCGCCGATGTCCGGGGCGAGGACGTGCTGCGCATCCTGCTCTATCAGGATCGCCAGCAGCTGCCCATTCAGGCCCTGCTGGAACGGGCGCTGGGGGACAATGCCGCCATGCTGCGCTCGGAGCGCATCGGCATGGACGTCATGGTGCTGACGCCGGGCACGGTCTCGGCGGAGGCGATGCTGGGGGCGGTCTGCCTGCCCATCAACTGCACCGCAGACCAGCTCACCGTCGCCGCCGGATGCGGCCAGATGCTGGAGCTTGTCCGTCAGGCCAGGCAGAGCGTCGTCCCGGCCGATGCCCCGGTGGAGCTGCGCCTTGCCGCCAGTCAGACGACCCTGACCGACCACGACACCGGCGCGGCGGCAGAGTTTTTCTATGGCCTTGTGCGAAGTGCTGAAGCTGCTTCGTAAAAATTGTGTAAAGTCTCCTGCAAATTTTCCGCAGGAGACTTTCTTTTCGGAGGGATTTCTAGTACAATGAAAGAAACTATGTCCGCGCCCCGCCAGCGCCGCTTTCTGGCGCTGGCAGCAGCGGCGGCAGCGTGCATCGTCGGGCTGGCACTGTGGTACGCCGTGCCGCCCGCCCCGGTGCAGGATGTTCCGGCGTCCGCGCCGGAGGCGCTGCGAGAGTCCTTCCGGGTGGACCTCAACACCGCCGGGGTGGACGCGATGACCACCCTGCCCGGCCTCGGGGAAAAGAAGGCGAGAACGATCTTGGAATACCGCCTCACCCACGGCTCCTTCCGGAGCCTCGGCGAGGTGGCGCAGGTGCCGGGCGTTACGCAGGATATGATAGACGGATGGCAGGGCCTCGTCTATCTGAGCTGAGGGGAGACCCCCCTCGCAGGAAAGAGGAATCATCATGAGTGAAGAGAGCATCTTTATCAACCGGGAACTGAGCTGGCTGGATTTTAACCGCCGCGTGCTGGTGCTGGGCAAGGATAAAAATGTCCCGCTGGCCGAGCAGCTCAAGTTCCTGTCCATCTATGGCTCCAATCTGGACGAGTTCTTCATGGTGCGCGTCGGCTCGCTCCAAGAGCGGGCAAACCTCATGCGCGGCAAGAAGGAGAAGCGGGAGAACAAGACCAACATGACGGCGGAGGAGCAGCTTGCCGCCATCATGCCCAAGACGGCCCAGCTTCAGGAGGACTGCGACAAATATTACGCCAAAGCGCTGGAAAATCTGGCCGCCTGCGGCTACCGCAAGGTGGACTTCGATAAGCTGACCAAGGAGGACGAGCATTTCTGGAAAAAGTATTTCCAGAGCGAGCTTTTCCCCATCCTCAGCCCCCAGATCGTGGACAGCCGCCATCCCTTCCCGTTCCTGCGCAATAAGGAGATCTACCTCGGCGTCCTCCTCCACGAAAAGCACTCTGCGGAGAACACCCTCGGCATTGTGCCCATCTCGAGCCAGATGGAGCGGATGCACCTCGTCCGGAAGGACAACGAGACGCTTTTTGCCCTGACGGAAGAGCTGGTGCTCCACTATGCGGCTCTTATCTTCGGTAAGGAGAACGTGCAGGAAAAGTGCCTCTTCCGGGTCACCCGCAACGCCGACATCGACGTGAAAGAGGGGATGATGGACCATGACATCGACTACCGCGAGATCATGGCCGACCTGCTCAAGCGCCGCCGCAAGCTGGCCGCAGTGCGGCTGCAGGTCATCCCTGCTGCGCCGCAGGTCACGCAGCTGCTGTGCAGCCGCCTCGAGCTGACCCACAAGCGGGTCTTCGTCCAGAAAAGCCCCCTTGACCTGAGCTTCTTCTTCAAGCTCACGAGCCGGATGGAGTCCGACGGACACCCGGAGCTGTTCTATTCGTCGGCCCGGCCCATGCTGCCTCCGCAGGACTACGACCTCACCGCCGAGGTGGAAAAGCATGATGTGCTGCTGAGCTATCCGTACCAGTCCATCCGCCCCTTTATTGCGATGCTCAAAAAGGCCGCGCAGGACCCCGACGTCATCTCCATCAAGATGACCCTCTACCGGATGGCCCGGGAGTCCCAGATCGTGCAGGCCCTCGTGGAGGCTGCCGAAAACGGCAAGGAAGTCGTGGCGCTGGTGGAGCTGCGCGCCCGCTTTGATGAGCAGAACAACATCGACTGGTCGAAGCACCTCGAGGAAGCGGGATGCACCGTCATCTACGGCTTCGACGACTACAAGGTGCACTCCAAGCTGACCCTCATTACCAAAAAGAGCGCCCATGGCTACTCCTACATCACCCAGATCGGCACCGGCAACTACAACGAGAAGACCAGTGAGCTTTATACCGACTACTCCTTCATCACCGCCGACCTCGGCATCGGCGAGGAGGCTTCCAATGTCTTCCAGAACCTCGCCGTGCAGAAGCTGACGGAAGAGAGCGAAAAGATGCTGGTGGCGCCGCTGCGCTTCAAGAGCGTCCTGCTGGACGAGATGGACCGGGTCATCAACGCCGCCCGTCTGGGGCGTCCGGCCTCCATGATCCTCAAGAACAACTCCATCTCCGACCGGGACATCATCCTGAAGCTCGAGGAGGCCAGCTGTGCGGGGGTCCGCATCGACATGATCGTCCGCGGCATCTGCTGCGTCCGCGCCGGTGTGCCCGGAAAGACCGAGAACCTCCACATCCGCAGCCTCGTGGGCCGCTACCTTGAGCATGGCCGCATCTACAGCTTCTTCGATGGGGTCAACACCCGCACCTATATCGCCTCCGGCGATTTCCTCACCCGCAACACCGAGTGCCGCGTGGAGGTGGGCGTCCGGGTGGAAGACCCCGTCCTGAAGGAAAAGCTGGACAGCATCCTCCGGCTTCAGCTCAGCGACAACGTCAACGCCCGCGAGATGCAGCCGGACGGCAGCTACCAGAAGGTCAAGCCCGCCCCCGGCGAGCCGCTGGTGAACAGCCAGATGGGGATGTACGACCTTCTCCGGGACGACTGGACCGCCCGGGACAAGGCAGCTGCGCCCGTTGAACCGCCGAAGCCCATCAAGGCCCCGGAGAAGCCTGCCGCACCCGCAAAGGCTGCTGCCCCGCAGGTGGAGGCAGGCATCCCCGGCGACGTTGTGGCAGCCATCATGGCAGCCATCTACTCTATGGGCAACGGCAAGTACGTGCTGAAGGCAGTCCGCCGCGGCAAGAATGGCTGGGGCAAGGCTGGCGTCAACGACACCACCGCGCCCTTTTAACACAGGAGGAAAAACATGACTCAGTTTATTGAGACTCTGGTCGGTATTTTCCAGAGTTCCGGCTTTGCCCGGTTCGGTGAGCCGGGCGGTATGCTCTACGCCGTGATGATCTGCGTGGGCTGCTTCCTGCTCTACCTTGCGATCGTCAAGGAGTTCGAGCCTCTGATCCTGCTGCCTATGGCCTTCGGCATGATCCTGGCCAACCTCCCCGGCAGCGGCGTCATCCATATGCAGTATTTCGTCGGTGACGGCCTCGAGCACCCGATGTGGATCGAGATCCTGAACAACGGCGGTCTGGCCGATATGCTCTACATGGGCGTCAAGCTGGGCATCTACCCGCCGCTGATCTTCCTCGGCATCGGCACCATGACCGACTTCGCCCCCCTGATCTCCAACCCCAAGAGCCTGCTGCTGGGCGCTGCCGCTCAGTTCGGCATCTTCGGCACCTACATGGGCGCTCGTCTGCTGGCCGCGACCGGTCTGGTGGACTTCACCCAGAAGCAGTCTGCCGCCATCTCCATCATCGGCGGCGCAGATGGCCCCACCGCTATCTTCGTCACCTCCCGTCTGGCTCCTGAGCTGCTTGGCTCCATCGCCGTCGCGGCCTACAGCTACATGGCTCTGGTGCCCGTCATCCAGCCCCCCATCATGAAGGCTCTGACCTCCAAGAAGGAGCGTACCGTCGTGATGAAGCAGCTGCGCACCGTGACCAAGACCGAGAGGATCATCTTCCCCATCATGGTCGCCATCATCGTCTCCCTCATCGTGCCCGATGCCGCCGTTCTGGTCGGTATGCTGATGCTGGGCAACCTGATGAAGGAGTGCGGCGTCGTGGATCGTATCCAGAAGACCGCTGGCAATGAGCTGATGAACATCATCACCATCTTCCTTGCCCTGTCCGTCGGCTGCACCACCTCCGCCAACACCTTCCTGAACAACCGCACCCTGTTCATCATCGTGCTGGGCCTCATCGCCTTCTCCTTCGGCACCGCTGCCGGTGTCATCTGCGGCAAGATCATGTACATCCTCACTGGCGGTCAGGTCAACCCCCTGATCGGCTCCGCAGGCGTTTCCGCTGTGCCTATGGCTGCCCGCGTCTCTCAGAAGGTGGGTCAGAGCGAGAACCCCTCCAACTTCCTGCTGATGCACGCCATGGGCCCCAACGTGGCCGGCGTGATCGGCTCTGCCGTTGCTGCTGGTATCCTCATCAACATCTTCGGTTAAGAGCTTCCTGAAAAAATATTTTCCGCCTACCCATGGCAGCGCTGTGGGTGGGCGTTTTTTGTGCCCAAAGCACTGTCAAACCAGGCACTTTTGTGTTATACTATATCTTGTATGATTCTGATGAAATGAACAGGTGAAACCATGGCAACCAATCTTCAACAGGAATTTTGTAAACTGCGCGATACCTACATTGAAAAGCAGTTTGGCCGCCTGAACGATATGCAGCGGCAGGCGGTATTCACCACCGACGGCCCGCTGCTCATTCTGGCCGGTGCAGGCAGCGGCAAGACCACTGTTCTGGTCAACCGCATCGCAAACCTGATCCGATTTGGCTCGGCCCATGGCTCTGACTGGACCCCCCGTGAGGTGACCGAAGAGGATGTCAAGGCTCTGAAAACGGCAATTATGACCGGCACCGATGCGCCCGCCTGGCTGGACGGGATGCTGCGCCAGAACGCT
>ENA-OXEY01000652-OXEY01000652.1-human-gut-metagenome-genome-assembly--contig:-NODE-652-length-13359-cov-11.797054_pt1 | contig 13359 bp, 6 predicted proteins | sample MGYA00249365_ERZ652263 | MGnify/ENA primary metagenome ERZ652263 (study PRJEB26925, sample SAMN05826763) | human gut metagenome | biome: ENVO:2100002; feature: ENVO:00000062; material: ENVO:00002003...
TGTTAGTCACTGCGCGCGCCTTTGACAGCCTCTCAATTCCAAGAGAAAATATAACTGCGGTGACTATGCCTTGCTTCGGAACGACGGACAGAACCTACAACAACGCTGTGGAGCTTACAAGGAGACTTGGAGCGACATTGACGGAGGTCAACATTAAGGAGGCAGTCCGCATACATTTCAGGGACATAGGTCAGGATGAAAGTGTACATGATGTCACCTATGAGAACGGACAGGCGAGGGAGAGGACACAGATTCTCATGGACATTGCCAACAAATCAGGTGGAATGGTAATAGGAACCGGAGATATGTCTGAGCTGGCACTTGGCTGGGCAACCTACAATGGCGACCACATGTCGATGTATGGCGTGAACTGTTCCGTGCCAAAGACGCTTGTCAGACATCTTGTAAAATATTATGCGGATACCTGTGGGGATTCCTCATTAAGAGAGATATTGGAGGATGTGCTTGACACGCCGGTCAGCCCTGAGCTTCTGCCGCCGACAGAAGGGCAGATATCGCAGAAAACGGAGGATTTGGTTGGTCCGTATGAGCTGCATGATTTTTTCATGTATTATATACTAAGATTCGGATATATGCCGCATAAGGTGTATAGAATTGCATGCCATGCCTTTGAGGGGGAATATGATACACAGACCATATACAGATGGCTTGATACATTTTACAGGAGATTTTTTGCACAGCAGTTCAAGCGCTCCTGCCTCCCGGATGGTCCGAAGGTCGGCTCCGTGGCTGTATCGCCGAGAGGGGACCTTCGTATGCCGAGTGATGCTGTGAGAAGCTTATGGCTTGAGGATTTAGCTTCAATAAATGACCTTAATAAAAGCCGCCAATAAATGACTTTAGTAAATGATTTTAATGGATGATTTTAATAAATGATAGGCAATTGAATATGGCAGGCAGATAATTTACAACGGGGTGAATTATTTCTTAGCTTTGTCCAGTGCCGTGTCTATGGCATTTATAAGGACAAGGGATGTGTATTTGGCATCGGCGGAATAGGTGATTCCGTCGGTGCTTCCTTTTTCTCTCACCTGTTTTTCAAGCGCTTCAAGCGATGACGAGATGAGAGGGTACATGGTCTCAACAGTCTCAGCGGTATTGACAAGGCGGATGGATTTCACGGTGTCGCTGTCAACTGTGACTGCAAGCTCCATGGTATTGCCGGAGAGTGTTACCGATGTTGTGTACACGCCGGGGCTGAAGGTGCCAAGCGACGCTTCGTCAGGCATTTTCCGGGTGCCCGAGGTTATATGTATTATAAAAAGCACCAGCAGGATGACTGCCAACACAGCGAGCACACAGGCAATAACCAGTTCCTTTAGTTTTAATACTACAATTTTGGTGGAAGAACTCATTATAGGCTCCTTGCACTACTATTTTGTATATATTATGAGAGTACGGCATAAATATGCCAAATATGTTTATATTGCGTTTTACATTTTGATACGATAGTATGATGGTGGGGTCAAAACATGCCAACTTAATGTGCGAGTGTATAACGTATTATATTTATGCATATCAGCTCCAGTGTCCGAAGCAAGATGTTCTAAGAACTCTGATAAAGGTCTTTCTATACGTTCGCCACCGAAGCAAAGCATACATCCGTGTATGCGTTGCTTCTAAAGCAGCCTCCGTGCTGCTTTTGGCTAGCTGTGGAACAGAGTTCTAAGAACATCTAAGCTTCTCCCCAAAGTCGTGATATGCATAAATATAATACGTTATACACGCCAAGTTTATAGAGCATGTTTTGACCCCAACACCGTAGCAGTAATTTAGGAATAATCATGGACATTGGAGGGAGTAAGAATGCACGTAGAATTCCTCACGGGAAGCAGCGGAAGCGGAAAATCGAAAAGGCTTTATGATATATTGCTGGATATGTCGCAGGAAAATCCGGACAAGAAAATATTTCTGGTTGTGCCTGAGCAGTTCACAATGCAGGCACAGAGAAATATTGTTGAGAACAGTCCGGGGCATGGCACGTTCAATATAGATATTGTCAGCTTTAACAGACTGGCGTACAGGATTTTTGAGGAGCTTGGAATAGAGCTGCCGACAGCGATAGATGATACGGGAAAGAATCTGATACTCAGGAAAATCATAGATGAGAACAAGAAGGATTTCAAAATAATAAGGGCTAAGGACAGTCAGGGCTTCGTAAGTGAGATTAAGTCCGTCATATCGGAGCTTCTCCAGTATTCTGTCACAGCGGATATGTTAAAAGATGCCTGCGACAGACTTAGCACCGGCGGCATCAATAACAATGAGAGGCTGAGAAGAAAGCTTGAGGATATCTCCCTTATATACAGTGCATTTAAGGAGTATATATCGGACAAATATATCACAACAGAGGAGGTCACGGCTATTCTGTGCAGGTATGTTGACAAGTCGGAGCTTTTAAAAAATGCGGTGTTTGCATTCGATGGGTTTACCGGCTTCACACCTGTGCAGTATCAGCTTATAGAGCTGCTGTTTGACAAGGCGGATACGATGTATTTTACGCTCACACTGCCGCAGGACGGCGACAGATGGCTCTTTGACATGAGTTATGATGAGCTGAGAAGAATCGGTGAATGTGCCGACAGGCACCATGTAAGAGTAAGGCGCATAAATGTCGGGGAAGCAGTGCCCTACAGATTCAAGGATTCGCCACAGCTTGCACATCTTGAGAGAAACCTGTACAGGGACATGACGCAGTATGATGGAGAGGCGGACAATATAACCATATATTCGGCACTTGGAAAGAAGGCGGAGGTTGCGTATGTCGCTTCCCGGATAAAGAGCCTTGTTGAGAGCGGTTTAAGGTACAGACAGATTGGCGTTATTGTCAGCAGCATGGCCGATTATAAGGAGCTGTTAGCGTCCATATTTGAGGAGAATAAAATTCCGGTATTTATGGACAATAAAAGGTCAATTCTTGCAAACCCGGCGGTAGAGTATATAAGGGCTGCGCTTGCCATAGTGGAGAAGGACTATTCGTACGAGTCCGTCTTCAGGCTGCTCAAGGGATACATGTGTAAGAACAGTGGGAGATTTGTTGACAGTGTGGGAAGCCTTGATATATTTGAGAATTACGTCCTTGCTCTTGGTATAAGGGGACATAAGAAATATACTGAAGCCTTCAGGCGCAGGTATCCATCCAGAAGGGGCATGGATTTAGATGTGATAAATGATATCAGGGTCAAGCTGCTTGAGCTTATGGAACCGGTTTATCAGGTGTTCCATGACAAGGACAGCACGGCTGCGGATTATATTGACACCATGCTTCAATTCCTTGACGAGAGCATGGTGTATGAGCAGCTTGAACAGCTAAGGGAACTGATGGAGAAGGAGAATCAGGCCGCGGCTGCGAAGGAATACGGTCAGAGCTATGAGAAGATTATTGCCCTTTTTGAACAGACAAAAAAGCTGTTGGGCGAAGAAAAAATGGGAATCAGGGAGTTTTCGGATATACTTGACGCGGGCTTTAATGAAATAAAAATAGGTATCATTCCTCCGACGCTTGACATGGTCATGGTGGGAGATGTAAAGAGAACGAGACTTGACCATATCAGCGCGCTGTTTTTTATAGGTGTCAATGAAGGGCTTGTCCCGGAGGTCAGCTCCAACCATGGACTTTTTTCGGAGGCGGAGAGGGAGCTGTTAGAGGGTGTACAGCTTGAGCTTGCGCCGACGTCAAGGCATAAGGCATTCATGCAGAATTTTTATCTGTATCTGCTTTTAACGAAACCGTCACAGACCTTGACCTTCACGGTGAACCGCGAGGGTAAGCCGTCCAAGCTTATTGCTGACATGCTGAGAATGTTTCCGGGCGCTGTGTGCATGTCGGACGATTCGCTTGAGCCGACAGAGCTTATATATAACAGTATTGAGGGCTTCAGGTATATATTTTCCAGATTTAACGAGGGAAATGAATTGAATGATACGGAAAAAGCCCTTCTTATGGTGCTCAAAAATGATACAGAATATGCCAGAAAGTACAATGAGCTTGCCTATGCGGCGATGAAGAATGTCACGGAACAGAGGATAACCGAGAATGCGGCGAAGCTTCTGTACGGCGAGAGACTGTCGGGAAGCGTGTCGCGGATGGAGACATTTGCCTCATGTGCATTTTCACATTTTGCGAAGTATGGGCTGCAGCTTGAGGAGAGGAAGCTGTATGAGATAGGAGCTGCGGACCTTGGAACTCTTTTTCATGAAGCTCTCAAGCTATATTCCATGAGGCTTGCCAAGGAAAGACTTGATTTTGCGAGCGTAGGGGACAAGGCAGGGCAGTACATCCGTGAGGCTGTCGAGTATGCGATGACAGATTACAACAATTCGATATTCTATGACAGCAAGAGAAATGAATACATGAAGGAAAAGATATATTCCATGTTAGAGCGCACGGCGTGGGCGCTTGGAAAGCAGACAAAGGCGGGAAGCTTTGTGCCGGATAGGTTCGAGAAGAGCTTCGTGTTTGAACAGAACGGCATGAAGATAGCAGGTAAGATTGACCGAATAGACATCGCCAGGGATGAGAACACGAGCTATGTCAAGATAATAGACTACAAGTCAGGAAAGAGAACCCTTGACCTTGGTAAAATATATGATGGCCTGTCCTTACAGCTCATGGTGTACCTTAACAGCCTTATGGAGGACAATATTCCGGCTGCGGCAATGTATTACAATATTGATAATCCTATAGTTGACTATAAGGCGGGAGCGGATGTCGATGACAGTATTCTGGCGTCGCTGCAGCCGCAGGGAATCGTAAACAGCGACGGCAATATATTAAAGCTCTTAGATAAGGTGACCACATCGGGCAAATCGAGCTATATACCGGTATCATATAACAAGGATGGTTCGCTTTCTAAGACCTCATCCGCCACAAGCACGGACAGGCTGAAATTGCTGGGTGAATATGCCTCAATGAAGCTTGTCCGGTTCGGAAAACGTATCAGTGAAGGTGAGATAGGGGCTAATCCATACCCGGATAGCTGCGATTACTGTCCGTATCAGCTTATATGCGGCTTTGATCCGGCGCGGGACAGCTACAGGTATCACACTAAGCTTAACAATGATGATGGCTGTTATAAAAAATTCAGTGAGGGGATGAAAAAAGATGGCGAGAACGTGGACTGATGAACAAAAAAGAGTTATAGCGCAGAATAATTCCAATCTCCTTGTCTCTGCGGCAGCAGGTTCGGGAAAGACAGCTGTCATGGTTGAGAGAATTATACAGAGGATTCTTGACGAGAAGCACCCGGTGGATATCGACAGAATAGTTGTCGTGACGTTCACAAAGGCTGCTGCGGCACAGATGAAGGAGAGAATCGCTGCGGCGCTCTCGTCCGTCATGCTGTCGGAAAAGAATGAAAAGCGGGTGGTGCTTATAAGAAGACAGCTTGCTCTGCTTGAAAACGCAGTTATATGTACAATTGACAGCTTTTGCAATTATATACTGCGAAATTATTTTAATACCATAGACCTTGACCCATCCTACAGAATCGGTGATGAGGGGGAGCTTAAGCTGTTGATGTCAGATATAGCCGATGAGGTTATCGAGGAGGCATATTCGTGCGGCGACAAGGCATTTCTTGAGTTTGTGGATGGACAACTGCCGGCTAAGAGCGATAAAAGGCTGTCCGAATGGATTATATCGCTGTACACCTTTTCGCAGAGCCATCCGTACCCTGAGGAGTGGCTTTTGCAGTGTAAAAAATGGTATGACATAACAACTGAGGATGAATTTGAAAATTCGGACGTTGTTAAGTTTACAAAGGAGCATGTAAAGAATCTTCTAAAGGCTGCGATAGATGAGTATAAGGATGTCATAGAGCAGCTTGCGGACGTTGGCGGCATAGAAAAATATGTCCCGGTATTCAGGAACGATTTATCGCTTTTTGAGGCGGCTTACGCTGCGGACAGCTACGGCAGTCTGAGGGAAAAGCTGCAGATTAAGTTTGAGAGACTTGCCAATGCGCCAAAGGGTGCGGACGAGGAGCTAAAGGAGCGCGCAAAGGAGCTAAGGGACAGGCAGAAGAAGATAGTGGGAAAGCTTTCCGATGAGCTGCTTGAGTGGTCGGTGGAGGATAACCTTGCCATGATAGAGAGCATGGCTCCGTCGGCGAAGGCGTTCATAGATCTTGTGCTGGCATTTGAGAAGAGATATTCGGAGAGAAAAAATGAGGATAATATATTAAGCTTCTCCGATGTGGAGCACTTAGCCCTCAGGGTGCTGCGCAGGGAGGACGGCTTTACACCTGCGGCATGCGAGTTACAGTCATTATATGAGGAAATATATATTGATGAGTATCAGGACAGCAACATGGTTCAGGAGCTTATACTCACGGCGATATCGCGCGGAAATAATATTTTCATGGTGGGCGATATCAAGCAGAGCATATATAGCTTCCGGCAGGCGGATCCGGGAATTTTTCTTGAAAAATACCGGACCTATGAGGAAAACAATCCGCAGGCTGATAATGTGCTTATATGCCTGCACAATAATTTCCGAAGCAGGGCTAATATCCTCTATGCGGTGAACGATATCTTCCGCGACATTATGCACGCCGGGTTAGGCGGTGTCGAGTATGACACGGACGCAATGCTTGTTCCGGGAAAGGTTTTCCAGCCGTTTGAAAATCATGGAGCGGAGCCGGTCACACCGGAGGGCAGTTCAGTGGAGCTGCTTTTGTGCCGTATTCCGAAGGATGATGAGGAGGAACAGGAGGAGAAGGAAAAGCGCGAGTATGAGGCTGAGGCGGTAGCCGGAAGGATAAGGGAACTGACCGGGGATAAGCCGCAGATGATATGGGATGACTCCCTGAATAATGGGGACGGCGGCTACAGGGCAGCCTGCTATAGGGATATAGTTATTCTGTTAAGAAGCGCCAATTCGGCGGGACATGTGTATGCTGAGGTCTTAAATAACGCGGGGATTCCGGCTGTGTGCAGTACGGCGTACGGCTATTTTGGTGCGCCGGAGATAGTTGAGATACTCAATATGCTGAGAGTGATAGATAATCCAAGACAGGATATCGCCCTGGCGGGTGCATTGCGCTCTTATTTCTGCTATCTCACAGCGCAGGAGCTTGCAGTCCTTAAAAATTCATCCAAGGATACGGATTTATATACAGCTGTCATAGAATACCGCAGCCATGAGGGGGAGGAGTGCTTTGACACAGAGCTATCCGTCAAAATTGATAAATTCCTTGATTTTGTGGACGCATACAGAAAGAAGGCTTCCTATATGCCAATCCATGAGCTGATAAAAGACCTCATATACGATACGGAATATATAGTCTATGCGGCATCGAAGAAAAACGGAAAGCGCAGGATGGCGAATCTTGACATGCTTGTGAACAAGGCGGCCGAGTACGAAAATACAAGCCTGCACGGTCTGTTCAATTTTCTGCGGTATATTGATAAGCTGCAAAAATATGAGGTGGACATGGGAGAGGCGGACACCATGTCCGAGAATGATGATGTTGTAAGGATAATGAGTATCCATAAGAGCAAGGGACTTGAGTTCCCTATTGTTTTCGTACCCGATATGGACAAGAAATATAATTTGCAGGACACAACGGAGAGAGTTAATTTCCATGTGAAATTCGGTCTGGGACTGGACATGGTCGACACTTCGCTGAGGCTTAGGAAAAAGAGCTTCCAGAAGCGGGCGATGGCTGAGGGTATCAGGCTTAATTCAATCGGTGAGGAGTTAAGGGTGCTGTATGTTGCACTCACAAGAGCTGTCGAAAAGCTGATTCTTGTAGGCGGAATCGCTGATTCTAAGTATGACAGCTCAATGGAAAGATGGGAGAGAAGGGCACAGACGCACGGCGGAGATTACGGCTATGTGTACACCTATTCCAATTACCTTGACCTTGCGGCACCGGTGTTCTTCAAGAGCGTGACATCGGCGGTGTTGGAGCTTAGGACGGTTACGTTTGGCAGGGGGGATGGAAATGTTGATAGCTTAGATAAAATGCCTGAAACCGGAACGCAGGGGATGGATAGCCATGATGTTGTGACAAGGGATACATTGTATGAGGTGTATACAGGCAGTGAGGCACAGGATGGTGTTGCGAGCGGTAGTAATAGCAGTGATGACGGCAATGACGTGGACAAAAACGATGACGGCAATAGAGAGCTTGCGGATATATTCAGAAGCCGTTTTGAATATCAGTATCCGCATGAGCTTTCAACACACCTTCCGGGAAAATTTTCTGTGTCGGAATTAAAGCACCGGGATATAGATGAGTCGCAGGACGAAGCGGTACATATCGTACAGAGTGAGCGGAAAAAGCCTGTGCCTGAAGCCGATGGTGATACCAAGAAAAACATGGGAGCGGAGAGAGGTAATGCCTACCACAAGGTTTTTGAGCTGCTCGATTACAATGTGAATCCGGATGAGGACTCCGTGCGTGAATTCATTCATGGTCTAGTGCTTTCGGGAAGGATGGACGCAGAGTATGAGAAGCTGGTGAGAGCCGGAAAGTATGTTGCCTTTTTAAATTCAAGGCTTGGACAGAGAATGAAAAAAGCGGCACTTTCAGGAAGAATGTACAGGGAACGGCAGTTTATTACCGGATTTCCGGCGAACAGGATAAGACAGGAATACGAAGCCTGCGATGATATAATAATGGTTCAGGGTATTATTGACTGCTGTTTTGAGGAGGAGGACGGATATGTGATTGTCGATTATAAGACAGATCACGTTGAGCCTGATAATGCGGAGGAAATCCTGAAAAAGAGATATACAGAACAGCTTAGACTATATGCGGATGCTCTTGAGCAGATAAGCGATGTAAAGGTAAAGGAATGTATCATATATTCAGTTTCAGTTAACCGTGAAATAAAATTATAACCAGCTTGTATGGTCATTTTGACAAATATCTGATATGCTTTTTCTTTCGGTAAATATGGGGTGAAAAATACTCACAAAAAGGAGAAGAGTATCATGTATACGGTGGGCTCGATTATAAAAAATGAGCGGGAGAAACATAAGATATCACAGGAGGAGTTATGCTTTGGAATATGCGCGGTAAGTACATTGTCAAGGATAGAGCATAATGAGCAGACTCCTACCATGGAAAAAGCAATGGCATTATTAAACAGATTGGGGCTTGAAGGGAGCAGGTATCTGTCATTCGTTTCAGAGGATGAGCATGAGTTTTACCGGATAAACTGCGATGTGGAACAGATGCTTGCTCTGAGAAAGTATAAGGAAGCTTATGAATATGTCATGGAGAATAAACAATACATGGATAAAAACAAGTTCAGAAAGCAGTTCTTATGCGGCATTAAGGCTATCAAGCTGTGCTATGAGGACAAGCAGTATGAAACAGCAATCACGATGACAGAGGAAGCAATCAGGTATACCTGTCCGCATTTTGAAAAATCCAAGAAAATAAGATATTTTTTGACCGACATGGAAGTGAATATCATTAATGTGATGGCTGTCTCATATTGGTGGAGCGGAAAAAATATCATAGCCATTAACCTGCTTATGAATCTCACTGATGCACTGCGTGAACAGTATTCGACAATCGGTATTGACAGCTTCAGATATCCCATGGTTCTGTGTAATTTAGCACAATGGCTTAATGAACAGAAAAGATATGAAGAAGCGGATGAATATATCGAAATCGGCCGGGAAGCCTGTATAAAGAGTGGAAAAATGCGCATGCTCCCGTTCTTCTGTTGTTGTAAAGCAGCAGTTCTTTTAAGTATGAACTGCCCTGAAGAGCATATTCTAAGAGAATATATAAGTGCCTATGTGATGTTTAAAAGCATGGGATTATATGACGATGCAATGAAGCTTCGCTCCTATCTGCTTGAACTGTATAACAGGGATCTTGAACATATATGTGCACCTAAGATCAGCAGTTCCACATGATTTCAAGAAAGTTAAAAAAGACTATAGAATATAGAACCATGAAACCTCCTTTTATAGTGTTTTAGTTGATACCGTGGCAGGCGGTACCATGGATTTGTTCGAAGATACTGTACAGAGTGTTTACCCTTGTCCAGTAATATCATAGTAAAGGATTTGTGGTCATAATAACATAGCGTATCACGGTAATTTTTATTTCCGTGATATGCTATGTTATTTATAGAAGGAAAGTAGTATAATCTACTTCTTCTCTTTTAAGCGCTTTACCGTTGCTTCATTGAGTTTGAAACATAAATTGAAACTAAAAATAAAGTCATTATAATTCCCCGGATTATAATTATTCCTATAATGTCCTGTGTTTTTCAGTCTGTTATGTTTTTAATCATGGGTATTCTCCTTCAGGTGGTGTCATACGGTGAGAAAATACATCCGCTGTGCGCTGATAATGTCTGTATTTTAGTGCCAATTATATCTATCAGGTGGAATATATAGAAAATGGGGTAAAGGTTTTTGCGAATGTTTCAGGAGATTTCTGAATAATCATTATAGAAAAATGGTGAGTGTTGTGATATGGACAATGGTATTGAAATTCCAGTGAATGATATGAGTGTGCAGGAAAACAGCCAGAAGCTTGCGAACGACCTGAATCTGGCACTTGATATGGGGTATGAGCGTGTGGCGGCTGATAGCGGGCTATATACGGGCTATGATTCAGGCAGTAATACATGGGAGCTTATTGTGAAATATACCGGCGATATACAGTCCGTGGCAAAGCGGTATGGAGCAAGTGCGGTGGTGCTTCTTGGCGGATATGCCATAGTTACCCTGCCGCAGGAGCATATCAATGAATTTGCCGATTGTGCTGAGGTTGTATATATCGAAAAACCGCACAGGCTGTTTTTTTCAGACCGGCAGGCATTGGAGCGCTCATGCGTATACTATGCGTGGAGCGAACCATACAGCCTGAGTGGGGAAGGAGTGCTTGCAGCCGTTATCGACAGCGGAATTGACTGGAAAAACACAGACTTCAGAAATTCGGACGGCTCAACGAGGATACTTAAATTATGGGATCAGACGGTGGCACCTGAAAGTTCAGGGTATGCCCCGCCGGAGGGCTATGTTGTGGGTACGGAGTACAATCGTGATGTGATAAATCTTGCACTGTCTGGGGACGAAGCGGCACTAAGAAGCATGAATTTGTCACGCGACTATTCAGGACATGGAACCTTTGTGACCGGTATTGCGGCAGGAAACGGTCAGGGTATGGCAGGCTCATTCCGCGGTGTGGCATTTGAAAGTGAGCTTATCATTGTCAAGCTGGGGGACAGTGAGCAGAGACAGTTTCCGCGGACAACAAGGCTTATGGAGGCGGTCAACTACTGTATAATGGAGGCACAGAAGGCGGGAAAGCCTGTTGTAATTAACATGAGCTTCGGGAACAACCAAGGCTCCCACGATGGCACCGACCTGCTGTCGACTTACCTTAACGCCGCTTCGGATGTCTGGAAGAATGTGATTGTCTGTGGCAGTGGAAATGAGGCAGGGAACGGAATACATGCGTCCGGCATGCTTAGCGGCAGAAAGGCGGAGAGTGTGGAGCTTGCGGTCGGAGAGTATGAGTCTGGCTTTAATCTGCAATTATGGAAAAATTATTCGGATGAGTATGGCGTGGAGCTTATTGCACCGTCCGGAGAGCGGAGCGGAAATTTGAGGACATACGGGGCGGACAGGATGAGTCTTGACAATACGCAGGTGTATGTATATTATGGACAGCCGACACCGTACAGCAGATATCAGCAGCTTTATTTTGAATTCGTGCCTGCAGGTGGATATGTCACGCCGGGTGTGTGGAGAATTGTGCTGACTCCGGTAAGAATTGTGGATGGAAGATATGATTTGTGGCTTCAGGAGAGTGCAACACTCAATGAGGACACAAGATTTTTCAGCCCTTCGGAGGAGACAACACTCACGGTCCCATCAGCGGCAGGCAAGGTGATAACTGTCGGTGCCTACAACTCAAGAACCGACGCCTATGCCGATTTTTCAGGGAGAGGTTATACAAGAACTAACGATAATATCAAGCCGGATATTGTGGCACCCGGGGTGAATATTGTCTCAACGGCGGTGAACGGCGGCTACACGGTAAGGAGCGGGACATCTATGGCGGTGCCGTTCGTGAGCGGAAGCGCAGCGCTTCTCATGCAGTGGGGGATTGTTAAACGGAATGACCCATATCTGTACGGTGAGAAGGTGAAGGCATACCTTATAAGAACTGCAAGACATCTGCCCGGCGAACCGGTACCTTCTAAGAGAACAGGCTGGGGAGCGCTGTGCCTGAGAAATGTGTTTGGGACAGGGGTCTGACCCCGTGTCCCAGAACTGGGACATGGGGTCAGACCCCTGTCCCAGTTAGTTGGATGCGTTTCTCTTAGCGCGGTATCTTGCTGTTCCGTCAAGAATCTTCTTGCGGATACGAAGGTTCTTAGGTGTAATCTCAAGAAGCTCGTCTGTGTCGATGAACTCAAGAGCCTGCTCAAGGCTTAATACTCTAGGCGGTGTGAGACGGAGAGCCTCATCAGCACTTGAAGAACGTGTGTTGGTGAGCTGCTTCTTCTTACATACATTAACCTCGATATCCTCAGCCTTGCCGTTCTGGCCGACTATCATTCCGCCGTATACCTGCTCGCCCGGACCAACGAAGAGAGTACCTCTCTCCTGTGCATTGTAAAGACCATAGGTTACAGTCTCTCCGGCCTCGCTTGCGATGAGGGAGCCCTGCTTACGGTACTGGATGTCTCCCTTGTATGGGCCATAGCCGTCGAAGGTTGTATTTAAGATACCATTACCCTTGGTATCAGTCATGAATTCACCTCTGTAGCCGATAAGACCACGTGCAGGGATTGAGAACTCAAGTCTTGTGTAGCCGCCGTTCGCAGGGGACATACCATTTAACTCACCCTTACGGTTGCTTAACTTCTGGATAACTGTGCCGGAGAACTCATCCGGAACATCAACGTATGCAATCTCCATCGGCTCAAGCTTCTGACCGCGCTCATCGAAGTGGTAGAGAACCTCAGCCTTGCTTACTGCGAATTCATAGCCCTCACGGCGCATGTTCTCGATAAGAACGGAAAGATGAAGCTCACCACGTCCGGACACCTTGAAGGCTTCCGTTGTCTCTGTATCTTCAACTCTTAAGCTTACATCGGTGTTGAGCTCACGGTAAAGTCTGTCACGCAGATGGCGGGAGGTGATGAACTTGCCTTCCTTGCCTGCAAGCGGACTGTCATTTACGATGAAGTTCATGGCTATGGTAGGCTCTGAAATCTTCTGGAAAGGAATGGAAACAGGGTTGGTTACCGAGGTGAGTGTATCGCCGATGTGAAGCTCAGCAATACCTGATATTGCAACGATGGCACCTGTCTCTTATACACATCTGACGCTGCCGACGAAGAGGA
>ENA-OXEY01000655-OXEY01000655.1-human-gut-metagenome-genome-assembly--contig:-NODE-655-length-13323-cov-28.581926_pt1 | contig 13323 bp, 9 predicted proteins | sample MGYA00249365_ERZ652263 | MGnify/ENA primary metagenome ERZ652263 (study PRJEB26925, sample SAMN05826763) | human gut metagenome | biome: ENVO:2100002; feature: ENVO:00000062; material: ENVO:00002003...
TTTTATTGCTTATTATCCGCACCCAAAAAGTTGCATTTATAAGTTGAACTCAAGAAATGAATTCTTTGAAAGGAAATATCTCTTTTTTTTAAGGGGTAGCTTAATTTTTCTTTATTTAAAGTCTTAGAATTACTGCCCACCAAAGCCATCAATTTTCGTTTTTTTGTTGGGGTTCTCTTAGTAAGAGAACCCCAAGTTTACTTAAATGCCTGATAGAGTGTCCTATAGTTATAACCTTTCATATTATTTTTGCAAACAATTGTCATTTATAAGCATACTTTGGAATACTTTTTTAATACGGAATTTTCTGTATTAAGGAATTATAGCTATCTTTGCAGCAAAATGGGGTTCTCTTACTAAGAGAACTCCATTTTTTATTAAAGGCTTAAAAAGGGAAAAATCTTATTTTCAACACATTATATTATTTATACAATCAGAATCAATTTTCCTCTCACAATAATTATGGTGAACTAAAAATGCTCAAAAAGAAAGAGGCTTCCGTTTCCGGTCGCCTCTCTTTTCTTTTCGGATAAACGCTTTTATCCGTAAGTGTACTGACTTTCACAAGCAAATACTAACTATTAATCTTAAATCTATTACTATGAAAAACACATTATATTAACATTTGAATCGCGTAGATTGTTCAACAAAATGAGATTAAAAGAGTGTTAAATATATAGCAAAGGGAGGTCCAATTGTTTTTTAATGCAAGAAAAACGATTAAGTCTGATAAAAGTAAAAGAAACGGAAATACAAAAGATGTATCGTGATTTCACATAATCGTGACATAAGTAAAATACAATATAAATTATACAAAAACACACTACAAAAGAGAAAGGATGCCACCAAGGCACCCTTTCTCATCGCTCATTTGTAACTATAGAGAGTTAGACTCTCCTTAAAAACGCTGTAAAATTAATAAAATAATTTTAGACGCAAAATTAGTTTTGTAGAAAAATTCAAAAGGTTTTCAAAGTTTATCAGTATTGATCTGCCATAATGAACTGGTACGATAATTTATATTGGTTTTAAATGATATTCCTTGTAAATGAATTACTAACCACGGATATCTTATATTCCATTATTCATATTTCAATGACCGAGCGGGTTTACTATAAACAACCTTTATGGTTTGTCCTGCTACAGTCAGAAAAGAAATCAACAACATCAAGACCACAGGAAGCAGAAAGAACCACACTTTCAATTCTGTTCGGAACGGATAATGAGCCAACCATGCATTCATGCTGCCCCATGCCACAGGCAACGCAATCAGAATAGCGATAATAATAGGAATAAAGAAACCTTTACCCAACTGATAAAACAGATTCCAACGAGATGCCCCCAATACTTTCCGGATACCCATCTCCTTGGTACGGACGGCACAAGAGAACATAACCAACACCCATAAACCTAAGCAGGAGATAAAAATAGCCAATCCGGTAAAACCTCCCATCAATACGCCGAAAGCCTCATCCTGACGGTACTGCCGGTCATAGAACTGGTCGAGGAAGAAATAATCAAAACTGGAATCCGCAAAATAATTATTCCATATTTCTCCTATCTGTGATACTAATTCCGAAGGATCACCCGGTTTCATCACAACCGAAATATAACGCTGAGGAATCCAGTCAATCTTATCTTTATGGAAAAGCATTACCCCTGTATAACCTTTATTCAACGCTTGCTGATGATAATCCTTCACTACCCCGATTACCTGCATGGGCTCTCCTAGCGTTTCAACAGCTATTTCCTCACCAATGGCATCATCATTATCCACATATCCTAACATACGGGCAGCCGTTTCGTTGATAACCAATTTATTCACATCGTCCCCATATTCCTCGGAAAAACCCCGTCCGGCTACCACCTCCAGTCCGTATGCATCTATATAGTCAGGGTCACAACTCAGCATCTCGTACAACCGGTTTTGCTTCAACGCATCATGTGCCCGATGATTGGACAGGAACATGGCCACCTCTTCACCCGGTACCGCCCCGGAACAAGTTACTTTCGACGCCAATGGCAATTTCTTGATAGCTCTCCGCATAGACTCCATCTTTGTTTTCATACCCTCAGTAGGCCCGGGAAACTTGATTACCAAAATCTGGTCAGTCTTTACTCCCAAAGACTGCCGACGCATATAGCTGAGTTGTGCAAACACAATTAATGTACTACAAAGCAATATCATGGATGCCGTATATTGTACTATGACCAATATTTTACGTGTATTTTCTCCGGAACGGCTATTTTGGAATTTACCTTTCAGTAAAACAATCGGCTTCTTACGCAACAATGCGCGGGCAGGATAGTAACCGGAAATATAAATACCGACTATAAAAAGCAATAGAACCCCGCCCCCCCAATATTCCGTAAACCATACAGAGAAAGTAATAGTACGTCCTACCAACTGATTGAAGGAAGGAAGTAATAGTTCGATCAATCCTAACGCAATGATAAAAGCGATCAAATTCATTACAAATGCTTCAAATAGAAACTGACCAACAAGCTGTTTCGGGAAAGCTCCCACTACCCTGCGCACTCCTACCTCTTTGGCACGCTCCATAGAACGGGCAACTGTCAGATTTATATAATTGATCCAAGCAATAATCAAAATAGCAATAGCTCCGAAAATCAACGCGATGATGGCCGAATGGTTTCCTTTCAACTCGGCCTCATAACCTAATTGAGGATTGAGATGAATCTTCTCCAATGGCTCCAACCGCACCCCCCAAGTCTTGTTTTTCAATGCCTCTTCAGTTTTATACTTCTCGGCCAATTGAGGAAAAGCACGTTCTATCTCTTCTTTGCGCTCGGGCGAATCCAGCAATACATATGTATAGGCTTCATGTTTGTACCAATACTCCTGTACCCATTTAGGTAAGGTGGCATATGATAAAAGAAAATTATAATGTATATGCGAATTAGAAGGCATTTCTTTCATGACTCCAGTTACCTCACAAGACACCTTCCCCATATTGCTGTTAAAAATAAGTATCTTCCCGACAGGGTCTTCATCTCTGAAATATTTGCGGGCAATCCGTTCCGTAATCACTACCTGACATGGCATGGAAAGACAAGAAGCGCGGTCACCTTTCAACAATTCAAAATCAAACAAACGGAAAAAGCCAGGATCAGCGTATGCTATCCCATTCTCGCGCAGACATAATTCGCCATATTTTACCAATTGCTCCGGTTGGATAATACATCCTACACGAGTATAATCCTCAATTCCCGCCAGATTTTCCTGCATGGCCGAACCATATCCGAATGAACTGGTCGCCCAATCATCCGTCAGAACTTCCCCCTCATGAAAAGTACTTTGCACACGATAAATCCGTTCACTCTTACTATGCATTTTGTCAAAACTAAATTCAAAAGCAACGTAAGTAAATATCAATAAAGCTGATGCCATGCCTACAGCCAAGCCAAAGATATTGATGAAGCTGAAACCTTTCCTCTTCATCAGATTACGCCAAACGCTATTCCAATAATTTTGTATAATCATAAAATTTCAATTTTGCTGTCAGATTCCATAGGGCGGTTACGATTCTCGGCAATAATTTTACCATCCAGCAAACGGATTATACGATGTGCATAAGCAGCATCACGCTGTGAATGGGTAACAATGATGATGGTGGTCCCCTGTTTGTTCAGTGTACTAAGCAGTTCCATAATTTCCACCCCATTGGTAGAGTCCAAATTACCTGTCGGCTCATCCGCCAGCAAAAGCCTGGCATTGGTAACTACGGCACGGGCTATGGCCACACGTTGCTGCTGTCCACCTGATAACTGTTGTGGCAGATGATTGGCGCGATGCAGCATATTCACTTTTTCAAGCACTTCTTTTACCCGCCTGTTACGTTCTGTCGGCTTTATATTAAGATACACCAATGGGAGTTCAACATTCTCATATACAGTCAGTTCATCAATCAAATTAAAGCTTTGGAAGATGAAACCGATATTTCCTTTTCGGAGAGCGGTCAGCTGGTTTTCATTCATTTTATCCACTCGCTTTCCTTCAAAGAGATAGGAGCCCGAAGTAGGGGTATCTAATGTTCCAAGTATATTCAACAAGGTAGATTTTCCACAACCGGACGGCCCCATGATAGCGACAAATTCTCCCTTTTCAATTTCGAAAGTTACTTCATTCAATGCTTTGGTCTGCACTTCCTCGGTGCTGAACAACATAGAGAGGTTTTCTACTTTAATCATTCTTACGTGTTTTTTATTCGTTTAAAATCAGTTTCTCATTATCTCCAAACAGCTCGTAACCGGAAATAATAACTTTCTCACCGGAAGCCAGCCCGTCAGTCACTTCATAAAACTGAGGATTCTGCCTGCCAATCTTGATAGGACGTCTGACGGCAAATTTACCACTTTCATCCACAACATATATCCATCGTCCTCCGGTAATTTGAAAAAAACCTCCCCGAGGAATCAGAACAGCTTTGACAGGATCCCCCAACTGAAGATTGATATGATAAGTTTGTCCCGCCCGAATGTTTTCGGGACGCCCTGTCGTGAAACGGAAATCTGTACGAAACTGCCCGTCTTTCACTTCAGGATACACTTTGGTTACTTCCAACTTATAATTTTCTCCATCACGGGTAAAGTCAGCGGGAAGCTCTTGGACGACACGCTCCACATAATGCTCATCAATTAATGCCTGTACCTTCAGATCAGCAGTAATAATCTGACCGATATGTTCCCCGGCAGAAATGGATTGCCCGATTTGTGCTTCAAGATTACCCACTTGCCCGTCTATAGGAGCTTTCACTTTCAGGTTTTCAAGACGTTCTCGTACCAATGCCAAACTTCGTTTCATATTCATTATATTCTCGTCCAAACTGCTTATCTGAGTCAAACGAAACAAACTATCTTGACGGATCCGCTCATCCAATACCGACAATTGTTCTTTTACCGCTTCATATTCCTCCGTAGCTTGGAGATAGTCCTCCCTCGCTATCAATTGCCCCTCCATCAGCCGCTTGTATTGTCCGTAACGACGTTTCTTTATAATGAATTCTTTCTGAATACCGATACGATCCTGCTTCAGACTCAACCGTTCCTGCTCCATACTTATACGAGTATTACGCAACTCGTTTTCCTGATAAGCCAGATCTGCTTCACTTTGCATGATACCGATATTCAGCAGAGGATTACTCAGGCGCAGAATCACATCCCCTTTCTTTACCATCGCTCCCTCTTCATGAAGGCGTTCCTCCACTCTTCCGCCTTCTATAGCATCGAGGTAAATCATGCGGCTGGGAAGTACTTGTCCAATCACACGGACATAATCATTAAACTCATTTTCTGTAACTGTAGCGATAGTGATACGGCTCTTGTCAATGGTCATGGAGGAACCGGTATCACGAAAAATAAAATAAAAAACGAATACCAATATGAATAATACTCCCGCACCTCCATAAATCCGCCTGGGAGTGAAACGCTTTTTACGTTCAATTAGTGTGTCCATATTTTTTAATGGTTAATAAAACTTCCTGTCCGATAATACATAGTTAGTCGCGATGTCAGTTCGTACTGCAAACGCACTCTTATTTTTTCCGCTTTAGCGACAAGCAGGCGATTTCGTGCTTCCATCAACTGAAACACGGAAACAAGCCCTTCCTCCCACTTCCGTTCCGTTTCTTTCAGCACTTGCGTTTCTGCTTTTACCTGCAGGGAAGCCTGTCGATGCTCTTCCCATCCCGAATGTAATGAAAGTACAATTCGTTCCGTTTCATTACGTAAATGTAATTTCTCTTCCTCTATGCTGTTCCGCACCCGTTGCAAGTTCAATTTCTTCTTCCTTATTCCGGCATTCCGATCTAATCCGCTAAGAATAGGGAATGAAATACCTACTCCTATATATTTATTCCAATGGTCACGCAATTGATGTAACGAGAACAAGGAATTATAAAAATCAGATCCCCATGAGAAACGGGCGAAGATAGTCGGGCTGAACTGTCCAAGGGTCACAGCATACTCCTTACGAGCAGCACGTTCCCACATTTCCATCCGTTTATAATCCGGCAGTACGTGTACGGACCGTAAATAGACTTCTTCTACCTCTACTTGAGGCATTAACAAGAGCGTATCCTCACTAACTGATAAAGAAACAGACAAAACATCGCCCTCTTTCATACCCAGTATTTCCTTTAAATAAAGAAAGGACATCTGACGATTTTTTTCATACATACGCTCTCTGAACACATCTCCTTGATGACGCGCTTTTACTTCCTGCAAGTCCGAAAGCGATTTCAACCCCAGTTCTACAAAAGCTTCCGTCTGTTTCAGATAACGTTCTCCCAAACGAAGCTGTTCAGCTGCCAGTTCTGAAAGCTTTTTATCCAATACCGCTTTATAATAAGCCTCAGCTACCCGATAAGCCAAATCATTTTTCTTTGCCAGATGATCCCACTCCTTCTCTTTTTTAGTCCAATGCGTATATCGCAAACGATTGATCCGGGCAAATCCTTCGAATAAAGAAAGAGTTATATCCATTCCTATAGTTCCTTGATTATATGAATCGGCTGTATATTCATTAGTATCCGGATCGACAGAACGTCCGATATGCCTGCCCACTTCCGCCTGTACTGAAACATAAGGAAGAAATTTACCCATAGCAGCCACATAGTCTGTTCGTGCTTTCTTTACGTCTATTTGGACATTCTTGAAACCAGGATTATGTTTCCAAGCATAACGTATGCAATCGTCCAGTGTACTTTGCCCACATACAGGCAAAGACAGACCGGACAACAAACACACAATTATCAAGTTATTTCTCATTGCATTTTAATTTAAACACAGAATAGGAAGCAAACGATATGCCAAGAAGATCAGAACATTAATAATCAACCAGTTACAAAATAAAATATAAATTAGCTGTCCAAATTTTAGACGGTATAACGTCCAAATTATAAACACTATAAAACCAGAACGAACCAAGGAAGATATTGGAACGCTGACAACACGGACTGAAGACACATTCCAATGTCAAGTCACCGTTATGATAAATAAAAGCATTACAGAAAATAATAAAAAACGTCCAATAATTGGACGCCTCATTTGCAGAAACAATCAAAAGCAGATACCTTTAGCCTCTGAAAGCAAAAATGAGATGGAAAAAGGAACGATTTTAATAGTAGATGATAATAAAGGAGTATTGGCCTCACTGGAATTATTACTGGAAACGGAGTTCAGCGAAATAAAGACAGCCCATCATCCGAATCAAATCATATCTATCATAAATACCTCTCCGATAGATGTGATTATTCTTGATATGAATTTCTCGGCAGGAATCAATAACGGCAACGAAGGGTTATATTGGCTGAAACGAATCCGTGAGATAGCTCCTGCACTACCAGTAGTCATGCTTACAGCATACGGGGATGTAGAACTGGCAGTAAAGGCTTTAAAGAATGATGCAACTGATTTTTTGTTGAAACCTTGGGATAACCGGACCTTAGTGCGCAAAATAAAAGATGCTTTTGGAAGCGGTAAGAAAAGGAAAAACAGAATCCCCGATAGAAACAAATCACCGATGATTGTGGGAACATCACCTGCCATGCAGCAGTTAATGAAGATAGTAGTGAAAGTGGCACGCACAGATGCCAATATATTGATTACCGGAGAAAACGGAACAGGAAAAGAAATGCTGGCACAGGAAATACACCGGTTTTCCACACGAAAGGAACATTCTATGGTAACGGTAGATATGGGAGCAATCAGTGAATCTTTATTCGAAAGTGAACTGTTCGGGCATGAGCGCGGTTCTTTTACCGATGCCTACGAGAGCCGGCCGGGAAAGTTTGAAGCGGCATCCGGCAGTTCCCTGTTTATGGATGAAATAGGAAATCTCCCTTTAGCCATGCAGGCAAAGTTGCTCACCGTATTACAAAACCGAAAAATTACACGCATCGGCAGTAATAAAGTAATCCCAGTGGATATCCGGCTGCTTTCAGCTACCAACAAGAATATTCAGGATATGGTGGATTCCGGGACTTTCCGTGAGGATTTATTGTACAGACTGAATACTATTCATCTGGAAATCCCGCCTTTACGCGAACGGAGGGAAGATATACATTTGTTCATTGATTATTTTATGCAGCGCTATGCTGCTAAATACGAAAAAAAAGAAATCTTCCTGCATGAACATGCTTTAGAGAAATTATGTTCTTATCATTGGCCGGGAAATATCCGGGAATTGCAACATACCATCGAGAAAGCAGTTATTTTATGTGAAGGAGATGTAATCCGTTCCAAAGACATTTTCGTAAAACAAACCTGGAGTCCACAATTCTCCACTACCGTTCCTAATCTGGAAGAAGTAGAACGCCAGGCCATAGAAACAGCCATCCGTCAAAACGATGGAAATCTGACAGCAACAGCCGAACAGTTAGGCATCAGCCGCCAGACACTTTACAATAAAATAAAACGCTTTAAGCTCTGATGATCATGGTATTCAGCAAACATCTATATATGGTTATCCTAAGCTACATCTTATTAATAATTGCTGTAGCCGGAGCTGGTATCGCACTTATTATTACACATACCGCCCTTATTCTAGGCTGTCTTTTCTTGATTATTTCACTTTTTTTTATCAGAGCTTTGGTAAAACAATTGAATAAATTCAATGCCAAAATAAGAATATTCTTGGATGCGATGGAAGATAAAGAGAGCATGATACTGTTCAACGAGCAATCGGCAGATAAAGAAATGAATGCACTTAGCCATTCACTAAACCGAATCAATGAATTGCTTGCCACAACGAAATCGCAAAGCCGGGTACAAGAGAACTTTTATCACTCTTTACTGGAAGAAGTACCAAATGGAGTGCTAGCGTGGAACTCCGAAAAAAGAGTTCTGTTTGTAAATGGTGCAGCCTTACGTTTGCTGGGAGTTGAGTCAATCATATTCCTCCGCCAATTGGAAGAGCAATATCCGATCTTGAAAGATTTCATAACCCATGGAAATGTGGAAAATTCCTTTCTTTTACAATCTAACTCAAAAAAACAACTGTCACTATCCATGAACCGGATGAAACTAAATTCAGAAACGATTACCCTGTTGGCTATCAAAGATATCAGTAATGAACTGAACGAGAAAGAAAGTGAGTCATGGAACAAACTTACCCGGGTGCTTACTCATGAAATTATGAATACCATTGCTCCTATTGTTTCTCTGTCTCAAACACTTTCATTGCGCCCCGGTACGGACGAGAAAGTAATACGAGGACTTGGAGTGATTCGTGAACAAAGCGAAAGACTGATGGAATTCACAGAATCATATCGACGCTTATCGTATATGCCGGAACCGAAAAAGAAGCGATTCTCACTGACCAATTCATTGCACAATCTAGGTCTGTTACTACAATCTGATTTTGAAAATGCTCATATCCATTTCATTCTGCGTAGCACCCCCTCTGATATATATATTGAGGGCGATGAGAAGCAACTCTCTCAAGTTTTTTTAAATCTGCTGAAAAACAGTATGCAATCATTGGAAGGAAAAACAGACGGACAAATAGAAGTAACACTGGAAGTAACAAACAAACTTTATATAAGACTACTTGACAATGGACGGGGAATCCCTATGGAATTGCAAGAAAAAATATTCGTTCCTTTCTTTACCACAAAAACAGAAGGAACTGGTATCGGGCTTAGTCTGTGCCGGCAGATTATAAAAAGACATGGGGGCAATTTCTATTTACAGGAAAGCAGACAAGGAAAAACTATGTTTGTTATAGAATGGCCCGTAGCTTCTTTTATTTTGAAATAACAAAGTTCATTACAGGATCACTCTGATTAACACAGGTTATTCTTAAAAGTAAGGCGGAAATATAAAATAATAACCACTTATCTATAAACCAGCGTTAACCTGAGTAATCCGTAATGAAACATTTTTTTATTTCTTTATCTTCAGTTCATAAAGGTCATGCCTGCGGTCACGCAAATTGCGCACACTGCCATACGTATGCAATTCATTCAACAGATTCAGATCAACATCCGAAACTAAAATCATTTCGGTATTCGGAGTCGCCTCGGCCCGTTTGCCATCAGTTGGGAAAGCGAAATCACACGGAGTAAACACTCCAGACTGTGCATACTGAATATCCATATTGTGCACACGCGGCAAATTTCCCACACTACCGGCTATAACGACAAAACATTCATTCTCGATTGCCCGTGCCTGAGCACAAACACGTACACGGGAATAACCGTTCTGAGTATCGGTGAGGAATGGAACAAACAGAATCTGCATTCCCTGATCGGCCATGATACGAGAGAGCTCGGGAAATTCCACATCATAACAAATCAAGATACCAATTTTAGCACAATCCGTATCAAAAGTCTGCACCATCTTACCGCCCGAGAGGCCCCAACTCTTTATCTCATCGGGAGTGACATGTACCTTTTCATACATTTCGTATGAGCCGTCACGCCGTACTAAAAAACCAACATTATAAAGCCCTCCGTCCTCTTTTACGTATGGCATACTACCCGTAATGATATTAATATTATAACTGATAGCCAAATTGATAAAACGGTCGCGAACCTCTTCGGTATATTGTGCCAAACCACGAATGCTCTGGGCTTCTCCCAAATGATTGAACTTGGCCATCAACGGCGCATTGAAATATTCCGGAAAAAGAACAAAATCACTCTTATAATCGGAAACGGCATCTACGAAAAACTCAACCTGCTCAAATACATCATCCAATGTTTTATAAGGGCGCATCTGCCATTGCACTAACCCTACACGTACAGTGGTTTTCTTATCCACATAATCCTGCGTAGGCTCCTGATAATAAATATTATCCCATTGCAACAAAGTGGCACAATGCTTGGATTCTTCGTCATTGGGAAGATAATTCTTCATGACACGACGCACATGAAAATCATTGGAAAGCTGAAATGTCAATACCGGATCATAAATCTCACGGGAACGCACCTTATCCAAATATTCCTTAGGACGCATCGTATCCGCATACTTATAATAATTAGGAATACGACCACCGAACATGATCGCTTTCAGATTCAGTTTCTCGCATAATTCTTTCCGGTACTCATACATACGGCGTGCCAGACGCAAACCGCGATAATCCGGATGGATAAACACCTCGATACCATACAAAATATTCCCTTCCGGATTATGCGTACAGAAAGTTTCATTACCAGTTACTTTGGCATAGGTATGATCTCCCTTTACCATATCATAGTCTACAATAATAGAAAGAGCACATCCCACTATCTTATCGTCTACCACCGTTACTACTTGCCCTTCCGGAAAAATCCGGATAAGCGTTTCTATTTGCTCGTGTGTCCAAAACACATCCTTATCCGCATACACCCGCTTGAATGATTGTGATAATTGGATGTAATCTTCGATCTGTAAATTCCGGACCTCTACTTTATTAATTTTATGCATCGGTTCCATAATGATTCTCTTATTTATATTTTAAAACAGCGGTGCAAAGGTAGGACAAATTATAAAACGATGTTCTCCCAAACAGAAAAAGATAAAGAGAATATCACTCAGTATGAAAGAAAATATCTATGAACTTTTCATAGGATTTTCAGAAAACTTTTTGTTATCTTTGGAAAGTTAACCAAATAACAAACAAAAAACAACCAATTTTGCTATGAATAAAGAATTAATAATGAACCCCAACCAATTGGTGGCATTTCTAGAAAAACCTTGTGCAGAGTTTACCAAAGAAGACATAAAACGATACATTCAACAGAATGGCATCCGTATGGTCAACTTTATGTATCCCGCCGGAGACGGACGACTGAAGACATTGAATTTCGTTATCAACAACCAAGCATATCTAGATGCTATCTTGACTTGTGGAGAACGTGTGGACGGTTCCAGCCTGTTTCCATTCATTGAGGCGGGCAGCAGTGATCTGTATGTAATTCCCCGATTCCGGACGGCTTTTTTGGACCCGTTGGCCGAGATACCTACACTTTCCATGCTTTGCTCTTTCTTTAACAAGGATGGAGAGCCATTGGAAAGTTCCCCCGAACATACCTTACACAAAGCATGCAAGGCATTCAATGAAGTAACCGGCATGGAATTTCAGGCTATGGGGGAATTAGAGTACTATGTAATTGCTCCGGATACAAATATGTTCGAGGCTACAGATCAGAAAGGCTATCATGAATCAGCACCATATGCCAAGTTCAATGATTTCCGTACCCAGTGCATGGCCTACATTGCACAAGCAGGCGGACAAATAAAATATGGACATTCCGAAGTAGGTAATTTTACCTTGAATGGCATGATATATGAACAGAATGAAATAGAATTCCTGCCTGTCAATGCCGAAGATGCGGCAGACCAATTGATGATCGCCAAATGGATTATACGTAATCTGGCCTATAAACATGGTTATAACATTACTTTCGCACCTAAAATAACTACAGGAAAAGCTGGTTCCGGATTGCATATCCACATGCGTATCATGAAAGATGGACAAAACCAGATGTTGAAAGAAGGTGTTTTATCAGAAACAGCACGCAAAGCTATTGCTGGCATGATGGAACTTGCTCCATCCATCACCGCATTCGGTAATACCAATCCTACTTCTTATTTCCGCCTGGTTCCCCATCAGGAAGCGCCAACTAATATTTGCTGGGGTGACCGCAACCGTTCAGTATTGGTACGCGTACCTCTAGGATGGGCAGCTAAAACAGACATGTGCATGACTGCCAATCCACTGGAAACAGAAAGCCATTATGATACCACACAAAAACAGACAGTGGAAATGCGGTCACCGGACGGTTCGGCCGATCTCTACCAACTGATAGCAGGATTAGCTGTAGCCTGTCGCCATGGATTTGAAATAGAAAATGCACTGGACATTGCAGAAAAAACTTACGTAAACGTCAATATCCATCAGAAAGAAAATGCAGACAAACTGAAGGCATTAGCCCAGCTTCCCGATAGCTGTGCAGCTTCCGCAACCTGTTTGCAACAACAGCGCGAAATATTCCAAAAACATAATGTGTTCAGCCCCACTATGATTGATGGAATCATCAGCAAATTAACCAGTTATAACGATCTGACCTTACGTAACGACTTAAAAGATAATCCGGAAGGGATGTTGGCATTGGTCAATAAATATTTCCATTGCGGATAATTTGACTAAAACAGCGGGAGGAGGGTATATCAATATTTTGATTTGACCTTCTTCCGTTTTCTAACATTTACACCATGATAAATAAAAAAGATCAATGTACTTCTGCACTGATCTTTTCTCTTGAGCGGAAAACGAGACTCGAACTCGCGACCCTAACCTTGGCAAGGTTATGCTCT
>ENA-OXEY01000682-OXEY01000682.1-human-gut-metagenome-genome-assembly--contig:-NODE-682-length-12999-cov-10.747837_pt1 | contig 12999 bp, 10 predicted proteins | sample MGYA00249365_ERZ652263 | MGnify/ENA primary metagenome ERZ652263 (study PRJEB26925, sample SAMN05826763) | human gut metagenome | biome: ENVO:2100002; feature: ENVO:00000062; material: ENVO:00002003...
GATTTCCAGCGTGGACGAAACCAGGCTGCTGCCATCACAGCAATTATCGACAAGGCGACTTCACCTTCAATTCTTGCCAATTACAGTGCAGTGTTAAGTTCTGTTTCTAATATGATTTTAACAAATATGCCGCCTGCAACGATGACGTCATTAATTAAAGGACAGATTGCCAACACAACTTCATGGAATGTCCAGTCTTACAGCGTAGAGGGAACGCCGGCATCCCGCGATTGTACCGTATATAACCTTTCAAAGAAGTCTGTTGACCTGCCGGATTACGATACCGTAAATACAGCAGTCGAACTGATTCAGAAAATCAACAACGGCGAAGTATTCGATGTTTCCGAATACGTTTCTTCTAATTAATCAGATCTCTGTAAAAAAACTGCCGGTGCAGGATATGTATATAAAATACATTGCCTGCCCGGCAGTTTTTTTGTCTGACCAGCTACCTCCGTGTGCTGTTCAGCCTTTCAGATCCATTGTCGGAAATACCATTGAAAAGTACGCTTCTCTTGCTTTGTTGTTGTAGCCGTTCATTCTGCCGTTTAACACGTCAGGATTCACATTGACAGGTCTCTCATCGGCGCGTCTTACGCGTGCTTTCTGTCTGCTCTGTTCTAATGCAAGCATCTGTTCAAAACTTTCGCTGCTGCTGTTTTTCTGTTCAGCGGCAACTCTGGCTGTATTTCCAACTTTTGAAACACTTTCGACTTTGTTAATGAGTTCCACCCTGTTTACGATAAATGTTTCTGCTGTAATCTCCTCCTTGAAATTATGCTGTACTTTCTTTTGTTTTATAGTTCTTTTATACTATATTGGCACATCTTGTGTCCTATTTATAGTATCGGCACATTTTCTAAAAATACTTAGCAATAATTTCGGCAACACCGTCTTCATCATTAGACGGTGCTATGATATCCGCTTTTTCTTTTACCGGCGGATACGCATTTTCCATGGCAGCGCCAAGACCGGCATATTCAATCATGGAAATGTCGTTCATGCCGTCACCGCAGGCAATCAGTTCTTCCCTTTGCAGTCCCAGCTTTTCAAGCAGCGCTGCAAGGGAACGGTCTTTTGCCACATTTTTCGGTACAATCTCTAAAAAATAATCGGCAGAACAGAATGCATCAATGACATCTCCGTGCCGCTTCTGCAGTTCCTGCTGAATCGGTATCAGCTTTTCATGCTCCCCTGCAATTAAAAATTTGGCAACCGGATAATTTACATACTGTTCCAGATTTTCCACACGGCGGACGGACGCATCATTACATTTTGCCTCCCGCAGCACATATTCATCTGTATCACTTTCCGAAATTACCTCATCCTTGTCATATGAAAGAGCATACACACCGTGTTCTTTTGCCAGTGTACAGACATCGTGTATACATTCCGGCGGAAAATTCCGGCTGTAAACGACTTCTTTGGTCTTACAGTTGATAATATTGCCGCCATTGTATGCCAGAATATAACCGCCGACACGGGAAAGTTCCAGCGCTTCTGCCACCGGCTCTATGCCAAACAGTGGTCTTCCAGATGCCAGAATAATATGCACGCCGCGCTCCGCCGCCTCCATAACCGCTTTTTTATTTTTGGTTGAAAGTTTTTTCTCACTATTAATTAATGTACCGTCCAAATCAAGGGCAAGTGCTTTATATTTCATTTTCTCTCCGTTCCATAAACTGCTTATTTCCTGCAGTTGCATTATCCTTTCTATATTTTTATTGCAATAATTCCAATTTTTAGTGTCACTATGCATTTATTTACTTTATCATTCCCTGCTTCTTTTTTCAATCGGAAGTTCGTGTTTTAACCGGTCCGCAGTTTATAAAATGCTTCAATGACATCCATTTTCCCATACCCGTAAATATTGTTCGGATACACCGTATTGTTTTCGCGCTTTGCCCCCCGGATTAACACCGATTTAACCTCGTTTGTTCCCATATAGGGCAGATTGCCGTCCGTAACACCCCATGTCAGAAGAAGGGCAGCAGCACCTGCCGCGTGGGCTGCTGCAACGCTTGTTCCTGTCCGTGTCGTATATCCCCCGCCTGCCCGGACACCATAGACGTCTACTCCAGGCGCGACAAAGTCCGGTTTTACCAGACCTGTCGCTGTATAACCGCGTCCGGATGCTGCATAAGATGCATCCGTAATATGATTATATGCCCCGACACTGATTACGCGCTCTGCCGCACCGGGTTCTGTAAGTGTTGTGGAAGGATTGGAATTCAAAAAATACGTATCCCCTGATAAAAACTGCTTTAATGGCAGCCATGCATTATACCGTCCCACAATATTAGTCAGGCTGTATACATGAATTTTCCAGATTCCCTGTGCCGGATTTATAAAACGCATAAAAATAACTTCATAACCTGATGCAGATTCCACTACTCTGTAATTCACTGCAACCTGTGAACGTTCCAGTAAAAAATTGTAGACCCCTCCTGTATCAATTCTTGCCGGGATCCGTGAAATCCGCTCTCCAGAAGGAGAGGTAATTGCCACCGATAAGATATCAAGACTTTCTGCCCATATTTCCATCACAAATCCGCGTTCATCTGCACCGACGGTAATTTCTATTTCGGAGGGTTCTGTATCTGATACCGCCAGACCGGATGTGTGTGTTCTGTTATTAGCTTCATTCCCTGTACAGGTTACAACTACTGTATTGACCTGCCTTGCCAATGTATTTAATAAATCTGCAAACGGCAGCGCACCGGTTCTTGAACCGGAAGCCGTTCCCAGTCCGACGCAGATAACCAGCGGCTTTTTTTCTCTGATGGCATACTGCTGTAAAAAGCGCACCCCCATCATCATATCCGTTTCCGAATAGGCTTCTACCCGCTCCGGCAGCAGATAAAAGTCCCGCAGATATTTTTTGGCAGGTTTTAGCTTTACCATCAGAATCTCCGCCTCCGGCGCTGCTCCTATGTAATCTGCGGTTTCCGATGCGGCTGCAACCCCTGCAAGAAATGTTCCATGTCCGTTTTCATCTCTTGACGGCACAATATCATAGGGATTTTGTCCTTCACGCTCTGCCGCGAGTGCCGCATTAATGTCCTCCCGTGTATACACCGTGCCGTACTGTACCATGCCTTGTACCTGTTCTCTGTCATACTGCTCTGTCCCTGCTGCTTCTCCTGTATCTTCTTCATAATTTACAGATTGTATCGTCTGGTCCCAGACTGCCGCAATCCTGGTTCTGCCGCCTGACGCTTTAAAATCTTCTCTTAAATAGTCGATTCCGGTATCTAAAAAGCCAATCAGCACACCCTGCCCACGCACATTTAACAGGGGCTGATTCAGTGTTGCCGTAATTCCCGATGCATCAAAGCTGGTCGTGTCCATCAGTCCGTACAGTTTCGGCACGCTATAATATCCCTGTTGTATATTAATATTCCGGCTGCCCGGATAATTTGTATACAAAATACACCACGTATCATTAATACAAGAAATACAGACACCGTCCTGTCTTTGGATTTGTTCAAAATAAAGGGAATTATATTCAATAATATAATCCCCCGTTTCTTCCGATACAATGAGCGAACTGCAATCCGGCACTTTTTTTGCTCCCGCTTTTTTGTATAGTATATTCAGTTGTGCCTTTACTTATGTATCCGTTTTATATCTGATTTATCCTATGGATTTACTTTATCAGCCTGCTTTATCCGTTCTGCTGTGTCAGTGCCGGTATTTCCATGCCGCGCATCTGAATTACCGGCGCACCCGTCTTTTTAATGTAATCGCCTGTGATAACGACTGTTCCGATATTGTTGTCCTTTGGAATTTCATACATAATATCCAGCATATAATCTTCCAGAATGGACCGCAATGCACGCGCTCCGGTCTTTTTCTCCATTGCTTTTTGGGCAATTGCTTCCAGTGCATCATCCGCAAATTCAAGCTTTACTTCATCAAGTTCCAGAAGCTTTTCATACTGCTTTAAAATCGCATTGCGTGGTTCTTTCATAATCTTAACCAGCATATCTTTTGTCAGGTTTTCCAGCGAAAAGATAATGGGCAGTCTGCCTAAAAATTCCGGTATCATGCCAAAATTGCGCAGGTCTTCTAAAGTTACCTGTTGCAGCAGGTTCGGGTCTTCATCATATTTATCCTTTAAATCTGCTGCAAATCCGATAGACGACTGCTGGTTTAAACGCTCTTTGATAATCTCATCCAGTTCCGGAAACGCGCCGCCACAGATAAATAAAATATTTTTCGTGCTGACTGTGACCTGCGGTACCATCGCATTTTTACTGGTTGCACCGACCGGCACCTCCACATCGCTTCCTTCTAACAGCTTTAACATGCCCTGCTGTACGGATTCTCCGCTGACATCACGGCTTCGAGTTTCCTTCTTTTTAGCAATCTTATCAATTTCATCAATAAAGATAATGCCGTGTTCTGCACGTTCTACATCATTATCCGCCGCCGCTAAAAGCTTGGATACCACACTTTCAATGTCATCACCGATATAGCCCGCTTCCGTAAGGGACGTTGCATCTGCAATTGCAAGCGGCACCTGCAGCAGGCGTGCCAGGGTCTTTACAAGATAGGTCTTTCCGCTTCCGGTCGGTCCAATCATTAACATATTGGACTTTTCAATCTCTACATCTGCCTGATCTCCTGCAGCTACCCTTTTATAGTGATTGTAAACAGCAACCGACATGACTTTCTTTGCATAGTCCTGTCCGACCACATATTCATCGAGCATATGCTTAATTTCGTGCGGCGCCGGAATGTTGCGTAAATCCAGTTTTTCTTCCGGTTTCTTTACCTTTTTCTTTTTCTTTATTTTCTGATTTTCCGGTATATCCATATCCTGATAGTTCATATTGCCAAACATTCCCATATTCGGCATCCCGCTCATTTTCATCATATCATCATAATTCATACCGCTGTTATTGATGGTATCAAATGTCTTTTGCAGGCAGTCCTGGCACACATAGACATTTCCCGGCATTGCAATCATTTTACCCGCCTTGCTTTCCGGTCTTCTGCATATATAACAAATCTTTTCGTATTCCTCTTCCTGATTGTTGATTGTATCGTTATTTTCACTCATTTTTTCACCATTCTGCCGCAAAATACGGCACCTTCTTTTACTGTAATTTTGTATACACGTTTAGTATACAGATTTGTCTTTGTTTTTACAATAAAATCTCTATAAAAAAATACCCGGTATGATGCAGATGGACAACATCTGTCCCTGCATTTTACCGGATATTTTACTTTATTGATTTACAAATTTATGTTTGTGCTTTATGTGCTTTGCCGGTTTCTTTTAAAGCATTATGCCGGAATGCTTATCAGCTCTTTTTGCCGAGAGTTACTTCAACACTCTTTAATACATACTCACTGCCTTCCTGATGATAGTACTGAACCGTTACCTTTTCACCGGCTGCGTAGTATTCCATAATAGACTTGAGGCTGGACATAGAGTTTACGGACTGGTCGTCAAAGCTTACAATAATATCATAAGCGCCCAGACCTGCCTGTGCCGCAGCTGAATTATTTTCAACGCTTCTGATTAAAACCCCCTGCGGATAACCATATGAAGAAGACATTGCACTTGTAATATCCACACCACTGATTCCCAGGTAAGCGGTTTCTGAACTTGAAACCTTGCTTCTCGTTTCACGGCTCATCAGGCTGTCAATGATATCCATGACATTCGATACCGGAATAGAATATGCCATACCTTCTACACCATCACTGGAAGTCTTTGCAAAGTTAATTGCGATAACCTTACCTTCTGCATTGAGTAATGCACCACCGCTGTTACCGGAATTAATCGCTGCATTTGTCATTAAAAGGCCTGAAAATGTTACATTATTAACAGTAATAGAACGGTTTGTCGCGCTGATAATACCATTTGTCACAGACTGGCCTTCACCCAATGCATTACCGATAGCAACAACCTCCTGTCCGATGGCTACATCATCACTGTCTGCCAGTTCTGCGATTGCAATACTGTTGATGGTTGAATCCTTAATATCTGAAAGATTGATTGCCACTACCGCAATATCCTTATCAGACTTTGAACCCTTTACGGTTGCACTGACAGATTCACCGTCCACAAAGACACATTTTAAATCATTTACATCACTAACTACGTGTGCATTCGTTACAACAAGCAGTTCTTTATCATTCTTACCGACAATAATACCGGTTCCGCTTGTCTGTGCTTCATAGGACTGGCTGCCGAACAGTCCATAGAAAGATGAAGAACTTCCTGAAGACACGGTTGTCGTACCGTTTAATGCCACCATTGCCGGAAGGGCTGCATTTGCAACGGACTGTGCATCCATACCCGTTGAAGCTGATGAAGTACTCTGTGCCGTTGTTGCGGTTACATTGGAAGTCACGGTTGCAATGTTGTTATAGTCGCTTGATGATTTTACCGGAAGAATAGTACTTCCCGTGTAATATACGCCATACATTACCGCGCCGGCAATTACACCGAACACGGCTGCCGAACCTGCCAGTTTTGCAAGCCTTTCTCCAAAACCGTCTTTGTTTTTATCCTTCTTTTTCTTCTGCCTTCCATTCTGCTGATTCATACTGCCCTGCCCGGCGCCTGCCTGCTGATAGGTTGTATCCTGCTGGAATGTACTGCTCTGCTGATAATAGGAAGTGTTATTGTTTTCCTGTTCAAACGGAATATTTCCTGCGCTGTATCTGTATTCTGAACTTTCTGCCTGTGTTGTTTCCGTTGTATTTTCATCGTCGTAATGAATTCGTTCTCCTGTCTTTGGGTCAAATCTCGGTCTTGGGTTATACTGGTTATTTTCGTCGTTATACATATCGATTTCTCCTCTCTGTCGTGTCTTTTGTTCTTAGATAAAAAAGAACACATCTCGTCTATGCTTTGTAGTATAGTAACGAAATGTGTTCTAATTGTGTTTTCTCTGTTAAGAATTTCTGAACTCGCTCTGCGATAAAAAGATAATTGTGATGCCTGCAGCACAATTATCTATGTGAAGAATCTTAAATTTAAGGATTCTTCACATTACTACTGTCCCGCTACTTCCATAACAGCCTTTGTAAGTTCTTCAAGTTTTGCATCTGCATCCGCTAAGTTGCTGCCCTTAACGCCCATGTAGAACTTAATCTTTGGTTCTGTTCCGGACGGTCTTGCACAGCACCATGCATTGTCAGAAAGTGCATAATATAATACGTTGGATGACGGAAGTCCGGTAGACTTCTTTTCGCCGGTCTTTAAATCAACACATTCATCCTTCTTGTAATCTCTTGCTTCGAGTACGTCCCATGAACCGAACTTCTTCGGTGTTTCGTTGCGGAGCTTATCCATCAGTTCTGCAATCTTTTCAGCCCCTTCTGCACCCTTCATGGTAATTGCCTTCTGACCTTCTTTGTAGTATCCGTATTTTTCAAAAATCTGAATCATCTGATCCCACAGAGTCATGTTCTTTGTCTTGTAGTATGCTGCTGCTTCACATAATGCCATAACGGCAACAACTGCATCCTTATCTCTTGCATGTGTACCGACAAGACAGCCATAGCTTTCTTCAAAACCAAATTCATATTCGTATGTACCCTGCTGTTCAAAGAACTTAATCTGCTCACCGATATACTTAAAGCCTGTTAATACCTCAATCAGCTTTACATTGTATTCTGCTGCAATGGCATCTGCCATATTGGTAGATACGATAGTCTTTACAAATGCGCCGTTATCGTGTAACAGATTCTTTTCCTTACGCTGTGAAAGCAGATATTCTGCAATCAGCATACCGGACATATTTCCTGTAAATGCCTTGTATTCGCCTGTCTTGGTGTCTTTTGAATATACACCGAGTCTGTCGGCATCCGGATCTGTTGCCAGAATGATATCTGCATCTTTTTCCTTTGCCAGCTTTAATGCCAGTGTGAATGCCTTTGGGTCTTCCGGGTTTGGATATTCAAGTGTTGTGAAATCCGGGTCCGGTTTTTCCTGTTCTTTTACAATATAAACATGCTTAAAGCCCAGTTCTTTTAAAATTCTTCTGACCGGAACGTTACCTGTTCCGTGGAACGGTGTGTATACAATCTTGATATCATCCGCTACCTGTCTGATAATATCACCGTTGATGCTCATTTTCTTTAAAGCCTTGATATAAGCTTCATCCATATCATAGCCGATAACATTGTAAAGACCGCAGGCTTCTGCCTCGTCTTTTTCCATGGTCTTTACCGTATTGTAATCTGTAACAGCCTTTACTTCTGTAATAATCTGTGTATCCTTTGGTGCTGTAATCTGTGCGCCGTCTTCCCAATATACTTTGTAACCGTTGTATTCCGGTGGATTATGGCTGGCTGTAATGACAATACCTGCGATACAGTGCAACTGTCTTACGGCAAATGATAATTCCGGTGTCGGTCTTAATGACGGGAAGATATATGCCTTGATTCCGTTCGCATTCAGGCATAATGCTGCCTCGTCTGCAAATTCAGGGGACATTCTTCTTGAATCATATGCAATCGCAACGCCTCTGTCTGCTGCATTTTCCTTCTTAATAAAGTTTGCAAGTCCCTGTGTTGCCTTTCTGACAGTATAAATATTCATGCGGTTTGTACCGTTGCCGATAACACCTCTTAAACCACCTGTACCAAACTCTAAATCTTTATAAAAGCGGTCTTCAATCTCTTTTTCATTACCCTCAATTGATTTTAATTCAGCTCTTGTTGCCTCATCAAAATATTCATTGGCACACCACGCCTTGTAAGACTCCATGTAACCCATAACTTTAATCCTCCATATTTCTTCTTTTTACTGATTGAATTTATAAAAATTATAATACAATCCCTTTTTGAAATCAATCTTTTAATGATTCTTTAAATGCAGCAGCAACATTTTCTAACGCTTCCTGCTCATCCGGACCGTCTGCAATCAGCTCTATTTCATCACCGCATTTAATTCCTGCTGCTAAAATTGAAATGACACTCTTTGCATTGGCCGTCTTTCCTTCTCCATAAGCAAATGTAATATGGGAATCGTATTTGACAGCAGCATCGCACATTGCCCCCGCTGGTCTTAAATGTATTCCCAATGCACTTCCTACGACTATTTTTTCACTAACCATCTTTTCTCTCCCATCCGCTGTTTTCAGCTTTTTATTCTACCGGTTCTGGCCGGTTGTTTCAGAGGTACCGGCTGTTGTTGTTTCCTGTGTCTGCTGTGTTGTTGTTTCCGGCTGTGTCTGTGCTGCCTGCGCCTGTATCTTTACGGCTGCCTTATAGGTATCGTCCAGACTGCAGCCGCCCGGCAGCTGAAACTGTATCGATAATGTATATGTTCCTTCTTTTAAGCCTGTCAGATTCACCGTAGCTTTGATATCCGATGCCTGTGCTGCTGCCAGTGCTTCATCTGAACCTGTCAGTATTACATGAATGGTATCCTGATCGGTAATTGCCGCTTCCAGACCTGATGATAAACCGGAAAATGTAATATCAGATGTCTTCACCGTAAATTCCCTGCTGTGTACATCGGAAATCTTTACCGTAATGGAAACAACCGAATCCGATACCACACTCACATCAGACGGCACAAAATCTTCCATCCACAAACGAAATGTCTTATCACTGCTTAACCCTGTCACCTTTAACTGGTCGGAAGGTATCGTAATCTGTGTAATCTGGTCTAAAACCTTTGTCTCTCCCGAAATCGTAATCTGGTCTGCGGAACTTTGTACCTTATGAACGCTATAACCGTCCGCCGGTTCACCCGAAACAGAATATTTTAACGGTACGGTTTTAGACTTTTTGACACTTGCCGTATATTCCACTTCACTCTTTGACAGTTCAAGCTGCGGATCATCAATTACATTGCCGTCCGCATCATATAAAACAATCGGTACAACACTCTGGATATTATCCTGTGCATTGCTGATGTCGCAGATGGCTTTAACCTGCGCAATCTTTGCAATGGTGGTTGATGAACCGGTAATCTTGATGGTCGATGGCGATACGGACTGTTTCGTGACTACATAGCCTTCCGCTTCCGTACCGTTGACTTCCATGCCAACATCAAACTGCTGTGTTACCCTGTTTTCAATATCCAACTTAACCGCTGTTGTCTTTGGCGTTACTTCGACATTGGTCAGCGTTTTGCCGTCTTTGACAACCTTTACATCAATATCGGCATAATCAGCAAATGCCGTAATCCTGCTTAAATCTGCCGTAGCTACAATATCTGCCGCTTTAATATCCGTGATAACACTTTTAGGTCCGCTTACATAAACCGAAATTTTACTGCCATCTGTAATCTCATACGTATAGCCCTTATCCGTAAGACTTTCTGTATTAATCAGCTGCACCGGAACGGTACTGATTGTCACCCCCATGGTCGGGTCGTAAATATTGACAATAATCGTCCACAATACAATTGCGCATAAAGCTGACAGGATTTTCAGGCTGAAATTTCTAAATATCTTTTCTTTCATTTTTCAACCTTCCTCTCCAAATCTTAAACGACTTGACATCTACTGTTTTCTTGCGCACATACTCCAGCTTATTTCTTAAAGAATCCCTGTCAATGTCGCGGATAATTGAACCGCCCACCGCCACGGATACTGCACCGGTTTCTTCTGATACAATAATTGTAAAGCTGTCGGTGCCTTCACTGATGCCGACACCCGCACGGTGTCTGGTTCCCAGCTCCTTACTTAAGTTTGAATTATCTGACAGCGGAAGATAACACGTTGCCGCTACTACTCTGTTGCCCCGCACAATTACCGCGCCGTCATGCAACGGTGTATTATGCTCAAATATATTAATGAGCAGCTGGCTTGTTACAACACCGTCTACCTCGATACCGGTGCGGACATATTCCTCCAGAACCATATCCTGCTCGATAACGATTAATGCACCGGTCCGCACCGCTCCCATTTCATAAGCGGCACGGACAATCTCATCGGCTGTTTTGCTGCTGAAGCGTTCACCCTTTTCCCTGCCTTCACCAAAGTTAAACAGTCCGACAACCAGTTTTTTGCGCCCGAGCTGCTCTAACGCACGCCGCAGCTCCGGCTGGAAGATAATCACCAGCGCAATAATGCCAACACTGATGGTTTTTCCCGCAATCCAGAGAATTGTCTTTAAATTCAGTATATATGCAAACAGCGCAAATAATACTACAATGATAATTCCCTTGAGCAGCGCCCATGCTTTTGTATTTTTAATCCACACCAGAATGTTATACAGTACCACCGCAATAATGATAATCTCAATGACATCTGTCCACCCAATCCGTGGAATATATAATTTTGATAAATAATCGCTGAAAAAATTATTCCATGCTGTCACATACTCACCTCATTTCTGTTCCTTCCGGTCTTTACTCATTTTACCGCTTATAGCTTTTTTAAATATTTTCATCATCCTGTTCTGATGAAGTCATATCACTGATGTCATGCGCCTTTTTCGTCTTTCTCGCATTAATCTGCTTGACCTTGACTTCGGCATTGACAATATTAATTTTCGGAACAGCTTTTACGTAATAATAGTACTCATCATCTTCATACTGTACGTATTCCGTTCTGGAATAATCCACACTGAAAAACAAAATCTGGCACAGATACCCTACAACCCCGCCAAGCACGGTTCCCACAATCATCAGAATCAGATTGATTTTGGCACCTGTCACTAAAATTCCTGCAAGCAGTACGATAAACTGTACCACAATCCCTGCCGCAATGGCATAGGTCCACGCATTATCAATCTTTAGCCGTCTGACTGCATATACTGCCGTAATCGTAACAACCATTGCAATTACAAACAGAATCATTTCTTTATTATTAAACAGACTTTCTACAATATACGAAATCTGCTGCATACTGTCATTGACTGACTTTGTCGTCAGTGCCGTTTCATATTCACTGGCTGTCTTAATAATGTAAAAAATAATCACACCAAATGCCGCCGGAATCATGGCGAATGCGTTAAAGCACAGCCCCGCCGCAATTGGAAGCAGGTACGGCATTTTTATCCAGCAAAGCAGTACCGTAATCACTAAAAGATACCCCTGCTTCGGTGTAAAACGGTAATACAGCAGATACATTAAAAGCACGATTCCCAGTACAATCAATGCAAATTCCGCAGAAATCGCATATAAATGAACCAGCATAAATACCGATAAGAAAAATATCATAAATCCATTTGGAAGAAAGGCACACAATACTGCCATTGCCACGGCTATCAGCGGATTTTTCAGCTTTGACATATATCCGATGCTTGCATTGAGCATCAGAAAAGAAACCAATGCCATCACAAACCGTACTGCCGGAACCAGATACGTATCGTATTTATTATAGAATTTCTTAAATCCTTCCTTTAATTCCAGTAAAAAAACCATGTGAGTCCTCCAATACTATTTTTTCTTTCTCTGGCTGCCGTAAAAACGTTCCAGCTTGTTCAGTCTTGAAAAATACTTTTTCAGACCTTTCCGCGAATGATTATACTGATAGGCATAAACCATTGCCGCAATGATGGTATATACAATTAACATCAGGATATAATATATTCCCAGTCTTTTTCCCACTGCCGCATAATCGAGCGAATTAATGTCGGCAACCAGTTTTTCAAGGTTGCATAACACATACAGTATCACCATGATTATATATGCAAATGTTGTTGCAATTAATGTACGGAGTACGCCAAACGCTACATAATCCCCCTTAAAATAGCGGGAATTTTTAATCATCTGCCTGCCTTCGTTTTTTTCATAAATTGCCATTTTCGTCATCATTTTAATCTTATTTTCATTCAGCAATTAATTCACCTCACTGCAAGTCATATTAGTGTAAGCATATCATATTTTTGTCTAATTGTATATTACTATTTGCGAGTGACCGCCATTCGGGGCTACAACAATTCGTACCCGTCTGCCTTCTGCCGTAAAAGTTCTGTCTGTGTTGGCAGAAAGATAATTGCTCCACACCTGTCCGTACTCGTCCGGAAGCAGTCTGGCAACTGTCTCTTATACACATCTCCGAGCCCACG
>ENA-OXEY01000684-OXEY01000684.1-human-gut-metagenome-genome-assembly--contig:-NODE-684-length-12958-cov-10.862280_pt1 | contig 12958 bp, 13 predicted proteins | sample MGYA00249365_ERZ652263 | MGnify/ENA primary metagenome ERZ652263 (study PRJEB26925, sample SAMN05826763) | human gut metagenome | biome: ENVO:2100002; feature: ENVO:00000062; material: ENVO:00002003...
ACGAGATAGGCTCCGGTCTCGTGGGCTCGGAGATGTGTATAAGAGACAGCTCCAGCCTTTCTTGGCATACAATGATATTCCGGACGTAAAACTGCATAACTATAGTCATGTGCTAAGATAATAACTTCTGCTGTAATTCTACAATTCTTTCCAATTTCAATAAATGGAAGGCTAGTTTCATCAACAACAGTATTCATTGGATTATAGAAGATTGTTCCTTCTCCTATCTTTGCCCCCCCTCGACGAAGGAAGTTAACATAAGCCTCAGAACAGTACTTATTAGGGTAAATTAGTTTTTTTATTGCTTCCTTAATTTTCACAATAGACACTCCTATTTTTTTCTTTCAAATATTCGGTTATCGGTATCAATAACAAAGCCACTTGGCAAACAAAGTAACTTTCTGTATTATCTGTTAAATAGGTAATAAACAGATATAGAATCAACGCCATATATATTGTAGCGGCTTTTTTCCCATATTCATTCATAAATTTAACCGGAAAATAGATCAAATTAAGAGCATACCAAATCAAAGAACCAACAAATCCAAAATTGATATATATTTTAAGGATGTCATTATGAACGCCTCGCACCGCTGCCATATACATAACTTCGCTTCTATCCATATTTTCCACAACTTTTGCAACGCCTGCCATTCCCCATCCCATTTGTGTTGGTGAGAGTTTAGTTCTTCGGACAAAATATGCATAAATCAAATCTCGTCCCATATTGTTGATGCCATGTTCATTCAGTATTGCAAAGAATTCATTATTATATACTATAAACAAATATCCATAGCAGACCAAAACACCAACTATTCCAATTGTAATCAATTTACGACGAGACAGCCCCTTTTTGTGTACAAACAAGGAAAACAATCCCGCCGCCGCAATGCCGGCCATACCTATTCTTTTTGATCCCAAAATGAATGAAATAACAAGAAAGACTAATTTCCCTGTGTTATGTTTTTTTCTCTCGGCAAAAAACAAATAATATATAATGCACAGTCCTATGGCAAAAGTCAGTTCATGAACTTCAAAATAATTTGATGCACCCTCACTAAATGCAAAAGCGCCTAAAAAGCTCTCAACGATTCCAGCAACTCCTACATGAAAAATAGCACTTATAAAAATAAGAATTTCATCCACGATAAAAGTATTTGTAATACACTCTATCGCTTCATCTCCACACAGTTCCCATATTCCAATAACAACTGCATAAATGCAAAATCGATCCAAGAACACTGCTAAAGATCTAGTCCAATATCTTATGCCATACATTGCCGGCACAGGACTTGTAAATACAGCAAAGCATTCTACCACTATCATCAACACTACAAGAGGCAAAAGAATTGTCAGAAGTCTTTTTACTTCATAATCGGAAACCTTTCTTGGGCGTGATAATGCATACGCCACTAGAAACAAAGCTGATATATATTTAGAGTAATACAACAATTGATATGCTGCTCCACCTGATATTCCAAACAATTTTGAACTTTGTCCAGAAAATAGGGTAAGTAAAAGCGTTATGGCACATAGCAAATGTGTTTTTTTAACTGTTAATCTACTTTTCATTTACGCTTAAACCCCTCTATGCTTTTAATCTAACCAACAGTTCGCAAACACTATATAATCGGGCCTTTAAAAACCAAATCAACAATCTTCGTGTAAATTTCTCTTTTTTGACTTCCACGCTATTTATTATTCTATGAAGTTGTTCATCCTTACATATAGCTTTGAACGCCAATTTCTTTTTATCATTACTCATATCCGCTTGAATAATCATTTTCATTGCAGCAATTGTATTCGAAATAAATGGATCCGAAAAGCGCTTTTTTACCTCATCAATATAATTTAGTTCATCGCACGCATCTATGCAGGCATTGTAGAATCTCTTTATTCTATCGAATCGATCTGCCTTATACGTATGTGTCAATGACGTACTATTCTCACAATAGTAATAGAATGCCTCTGGAATTATAGTGACTTTTTTTACATTTCTATACAATCGCAACAATGAATATACATCCTCAGATATAATGTCCCGTTCCGAAGCAAATCTCCAGTTGCTTTCTAATATCAACTTCATAGAGTACATACAACACCATGCGCTTAGCCATAAATTCGTACTCTTCCCTGTTGCAGGATTATCAGAAACCAAATCAGGTAAAAGCACCTCTTGAACCTCAGAGCCCACATAGCTTTCTTTGTCTGTTGTAGGTATATACGTTCTGACGATTTTTCCTTGTACATCAACATCGTAGTGGCCGAACAAAACCATATCACTATTGTTTTTCTGTGCGGTATTATATGCCTTTTCTATTGTACTTGGATCAATATAATCGTCGCTATCAAAAAAGCAAATGTATTCTCCAGAAGCATTTTCTATTCCCGTATTACGGGCATATCCAAGTCCTGCATTAGCCTTATGGATAACTTTTATTCGGCCATCTTTCTTAGCCCACTCTTCGCATTTTTGAGGGCAATCATCCGGTGACCCATCATCTACAAGAAGGATTTCTAGGTTTCTGTATGTCTGATTTATAACGCTCTCAATGCATCTATCAAGATACTTTTCCACATTGTATATTGGTAAGACAATGCTTACTAATCCTGCTTTCATTTATATATTCCTCACTACATCAATTCTTCATGTTCTTAATCACTTTTGCCGGACTCCCAACTGCCACACAATAATCTGGTACGTCTTTAGTAACCACCGAATTGGCTCCAACCACGCAATGTCTGCCAATCCTCACATTGCCTACAATCACTGCATTGATTCCAATGTAAGAACCTTCTCCAATGGATACTTTCTGTCCTCTTTGTACAATTCCTTGATCAATCACTGGAACATCTACGTCACGGTACTCATGATCACAATCGGTTATGTACACGTTTGGAGAAAGGAGTACTTTTTCTCCAATTTCCAAAGAATTAGCAATAGAGATTCGGCATCGTTCACCAATTTCGGAGCCTTTTCCAATTCTCACTGTACCCCCCCCCCGACCAGATTTGGGCATATGGACGTACCGTCACACAATCTTCCAAGGTAATATGGTGTTTTCCTTTTAGGCTGCAATGCTTACCAATATAAACGCTCTGCCCAGCGGTTATGCCAAAGATTTTTGCTCGCATCAATCCAAGGATTTCCTTGGCTTTACCTTTAAGTCTCATCCTTAAGATACCTTTCTAATTAATTTATTCGGGTACAAGAAAAACTCCATCCACTTTGTTTTCTTCATAATCCATGCAGCTATAATCGGACCTGCAAAGCTAATTCCAAGTCCCAGCACCACATGTGCCACAGCATTCGTAACGCCAACCTTCAGTAGAACAGATCGCAGCGGTGCGGCAAACAATGTATGCATCAGAAAAATCGGCATTGTGTATTTTGCAAGAAAGTCCATAACTCTACCGAACTTTCCCTCTAAATCTGCAACCATCAGGATAACAGCTACACAAGCCAACAATCCCATTGCGAAAGAAATCACACTCCCGCTAATTTCCACCGTATACACCAAAATACTCAGAATTATGAACAGCAATCCGCATATCGTTCCTTGTACTTTTCCGCCCTTCAGCTGCACATTAAATGCACAAATGCTCATGCCGATTACAAACCAGATTTCGTTTGAGAGAACTGTCGATACTGCGTAAACGGCGTACCCCCCCCCAGTTAAAATCAGGACTTTTGCTGCCAATGCAACAATCAACCCTACCGAAGCTGTTTTCACACTGCTAAAAGTCGGTGTAACGAGAAAGATAAAGAATAGTGCATACAAATACCAGTACGGTGAAGTCGGGTGAAGAAATAATGTATCACCCAGACCTCCAATCTGGTCGTTAACACTGCTTGAGAATAACTTTTTCAGCACCCATGTAGCAGTTGTAAAAGTGGCATAGGGTACGCCGAGTGCAATGCCTTTTTTCGCCACATTCTTGCACCAACTACTCACGCTATTTACATTGCTGTACTTCTGATATAGGTATCCGCTACAAATAAAGAACAGCGGTACATGGAAGTAGTAAATTGTTGTGTTAAACCACTGGTACAAATCATTTTCAGGCAGAATATTCGCCTTCGTCATACTTTGGAAGAAGTGGCCCAATACAACCAATATACAGGCAATAACTTTTACATCATCGACCCATTTTTCTCTTGTTTTTACCGCTGTCTTTTCACTCATTACTTCGTCTCCATCTGCTGTGCTGCGATATCAGCATCCACGATTTCCTCGCCGGTCTTATGCTTCAGCTGTTCCTTAGATGCTTCACTCAGACCGTTGTTGATCACACAGTTCATATCGCAAGTGCTGCACTTATCCAGATCCTCTTTAGTAACTTTACCATCACGATAATCACGGCAAATCTTCAGCTCATACATGCTGTACGGATGCTTGGTGAAGAGAGCCTTGAACTTGTGAACCAGAACCCAGGTAGCAGGTTTCCAGATGTACTTATGCATAGCAGGGCTGACAGAGCCAATCATCCAGCAGTCACGGTCGCAGCAACGAACCTTCTTGCGGACTTCCTCAGCCTGCGGACTGTTCCACAGTTCGTCCCAGCTCTGGGTATTCAGGTTGCCCATGACTTCTTTATCCTTGGTACCATTACAAGGCATAACATCGCCATACGGGTCGATGAAGAAGGTATCAAAACTCATGTCGCAAGGCAGCAGACGCTTCTGACCGTAAATGTAGTTGATCAGACCGTGGTTAAAGTAGGCACGGAACCATTTTTTCGGGCTGTTGCTGCGGAGCAGTTCGTTGACCAGATTCTCGAAATTCTTTGCGACCATCGGACGGTCATGGATGATATTTTTTGCCTCAACAAAGTAGAAGCTGTTATGCAGAGAAGCCGTGGCGAACTCCATACCCATCTCGTTGGAAATCTTGTACAGCGGAACCAGGTCAGGAGCGTTCTTGTCCTGAACAGTCATACCGAAGCCGACATCCTTCATGCCCATCTCACGCAGCTTTTTCAGTGTGCCGTAACCACGCTGGTAGCCGTTCTGCAGACCACGGATCTCGTTATTGGTCTGTTCCAGACCCTCGATAGAGATACGAATACCGATCTGCGGGAACTCCTTGCACAGGTCAACGATACGGTCGGTGAAGAAACCATTCGTGGAAATAACGATACGGTCGGACTTCTTGTACAGTTCACGCACGATATCCTTCAGATCAGTACGGATGAACGGCTCGCCGCCGGTGATATTGGTAAAGTACATCTTCGGCAGCTTCTTGATGGTTTCGATGCTGATTTCCTCTTCCGGCTTGGAAGGTGCCTTATAACGGTTGCACATAGAGCAACGAGCGTTACAACGATAAGTAACGATGACCGTACCATTTAACTTCTTTTCTTCAGACATGATTAACTCTCCTAACTCTCTCTTTTAAGAATGTTTCGACTTTATTTAAGAACCACTTGGCACATACCGAGAACACAACCGAGCCGCAGATGACTGCAACAGCTGTGAAAATATATGCCAGCAGACCATTTTCAAATAGATGAATGAGGTGTAACTTCTCAAGCACACGATAAATTACCATGTGGCACAGATAAATCTCGAAGCTGATACCACCGAGGAACTTGGCAACTGGATTGACCAGTACCCCCCCCCCGCTTGCATCCGAGGGTATAGACCAGTGCTGCCACACAGAAGAACAGCATCGTGAGTGTAGAACCGCCTAACGCAAAATACGCAACCGTGGTAATCAGCAGGACCGCTCCGGCGATGATTTTGTACTTCGATGCGAACTCGGCCAGTTCTTTTCGATAGAGAAAAGTCAGGCCTCCAGCGATAAAATATACTGCACAGTACAGAATGTTTGTCCTTGCACTGAAATTTACGGCTGCTCCATCTGCAATGTGGCTTTCATCAAAGAAATATGTACTGCATACGAAGTTATATATTACGGCGCAGCTAAATGCCAACCATGCACGTTTCTTGTTTTCCAGCAGGAAGCAAAAGAATGGAAACAGCAGATAAAACACAAAAATCACTGCCAAAGTCCAACTCACACCGATAACCGATATGCTCATATTCGGCAAAAGTCCCTGGCAGAGTGTCAGGTTTGCAAAGACCTCATACAATGCACTTTTACTGGGTGACATTACAAAGTCCAACGCACAAAGCAATGCGAAGTACGGCCAAATTTTACTGTATCTTTTGGCGTAGAACTCTCCCACACTGATTTTCTGATCCTTGAATTTCTGGTAATAGCCACAGCACATACCAAAGCCACTGACCATCATAAAAAGGAAAACGAGGTTTGTGAAAGACGGAATAAGCTGCTCAAACACAAATCCTCCTATCCCATATTCTCCATTTGTGAGGATGTGCATCAGCGCAATGCCGATAATGGCATACGCCTTCAAGCCATCTACTCCTTCATACCTTTCTTTCATTCCGCAAGCATCCCCCACAGTGTTTCGGTATACTTTTCCTCAGAGCACTCATTCTCAAGGAAATCCTTAAACTTTGCTGCACAGATATCTGCATCGTTTGTATGCAGAAGATAATACTGAATTTTGTCCACCCAGTCCTCTACGGTATTCTTACATAAGGCTCCGCATCCATCTGACAAATATCCTGCGGTCGTAACCGAATCGGATGTTATAATCATTTTATTACTTGCAGCCGCCTGAAAATAGACGGTCAATCCTGCCGGTGCTTCTGTATCCAGTGGCATGGCAATAAGTTGTGACTCGCACAAAAACTCCATAAATTCGCTTTCCGGGATATCCGTTTTAACGCAGACATTATCCCCCATAGCGCCTAAGAACTGTTCTTTCAGAGCACTCGGCATAACACAATTAAACGTCACCTTTGGAAGCTTTTTCGCAACTTCAAATAGCAGTTTCCAATCCCGGCCATTTCTACCACCACAAAAAACCGTATTTACCTTGGTTTCTACTCGCTTATTCAAAGTATAATTTTGATGATAGACATCATGCAAAAGCGTAAAATTCACTTTTGTATTCAAAATCTCATTAATATAGCGGCCGTACTCCACAGTCGTAACTGTTGCCGCAAAAGAATTTGAACACAACGCCTTTTTATAAAGATACTTTGCCACCTTGTTTTTCGTTGTATTTTTATCTTTCAACAAAATATTGATTGCTATAACTTTAATTTTCTTGTTGGTCAGTTTACTCAACCACCAACACAACACTCCCATAAAGTCATACCAGCATACAATGGTGTCACCTGATTTTGTACGTTTTACGGTTGTACTGCACACTGAGAGCATTTGCTTGATAGAAGTGCAGCGCCATTCAGGATAAATTTCCTTGTACTCTTTTTCAAATGCCGCAGTCAAAAACGACATATCTTCCAATTTCTTGGGTTTATCATATAAAACATAAATCATGCTTCACCTCTATAAACCTTCATAATTTTCTCGTAATACTCATCGATTGTATCGAAGCTGATGTCTTTGCAGTTCTTGCTATACTGCTCACACAGCTTCTTATCACCCCAGAGCTTCTGGACCTTCCTTTTCAGGTCTTCGGCATTGCCGCTCTCAAACAGTTCACCAGTTTTACCGACCTGAATCAGTTCCGGGATACCACCTATCTCAGCGCCTAGCACCGGCGTGCCGTACATCTGGGATTCCATCACGGAGAACGGACAGTTCTCATACCACTCAGACGGATAGATAGAGAACCGTGCCTCACGGATGAGTTTTTCCAGTGCCTCACCCCTCTGGAATTCTACATTCTTGATGTTGCTTACACCATTGATGGTATCTTCCAGCGGTCCAGTACCGGCAAAGATGAACTGCACATCCGGCAACTCCTTGCAGACCTTGATGAGTGTGCCAATGCCTTTCTCCTCGGAGAAGCGGCCAAAGTACAGCGCATAGTCCATTCGCTGATACTTACAAAGGGTTACCCCCCCCCCAGATAAATCGGGACGAGTTTGTCGCAGTAAGCCTCAAGGTCGTCTCGTTCAAGGTTCAGACACGCCTTTGCATAGTTATCCGTCTCTTCCGGATTGTTCCAAAGTTCCCTGATAATCGAGGCCAGCTGCTTGGAATCTCGGCTTGTGAACAACCGTCCATCCACACCATCTGTGATCAACTCAGGAATACCACCAATATTTGCGCCGATGACAGGCGTGCCGCGCTGCTGACTCTCCATAACGGAGAACGGACAGTTTTCATAGACTTCCGAAGGACAGATAGAGAACTTTGCTTCTCGAATCAGTTTGTCCAATGCATCGCCAGTCTGGAAACCAACATTCTTAACATTTTTCAGCTGATTGACCTTGTCTTCCAATGGGCCAGAACCAGCAAAAATAAACTGAATATCTGGCAACAGATTGCAGGTCTCAACAAGTGTGTTGATTCCCTTCTCCTCAGAGAAGCGGCCGAAGTAAAGGACGTACTCTTTCTTTTCAACCTCTTTAGGCTCTACCTTCTCCACAAAGTTGTGCATTGCGATTGTCTTAGTTGCAAACAACGGATTCGTGTCCATCTTGGTTTTCAAGAATTCCGAGCAGCAAATAATCTTGTCAATGTACTTGTAGGTACCCTTCCACTTCCAGAACTCCGCCTCCATCATGCCAACGATAGATTTTGCAGTAGAACCGTGAACACATTTTCCCTTTACACAATTCATGAAATAACCGCCGAGGCACTTCTCACAGTTCTCATGTGTGATAGGGTTCTTTAATTGATGGTTCGGGCAGACCAACTGGTAGTCATGTGCCGTGAAGATGATCTTACAATCCCTTCCGGTCTCCTTACGCCACTTCACGATTTCCAGAATGATGGAAGGTGTCAGCTGGTAGTTAAAATTGTTCAGGTGACAGACATCCGGCTTGAAGTCGTCTAGTACTAGTCTTAATTTTTCTCTTGCTTCCTTGCTGTAGATGGTCTTGATCGGGTAAGTCAGCTTGCTCAGTTTGCTGCCGCCGTGGAAGTCCATATCAGATGTATAAGCATTGACCCGGTTGCCCACGCAGCGGCCTTCGTGCTCCATACCGAAGTACTGAACCTCATGTCCGTGCTGCTCCAATGCCTCACCCAGCTTAAATATGTACGTCTCCGATCCGCCATTCGGATATAAAAATTTATTTATTATCAATACTCTCATCTATTATTTTCTCCTGTACAGTTTCATCGTTTCCTTTACAACTTCATCCCAGTTATATTTCTCGCAGATAAAGTCAGCTGCCTGATTCTTCATTTTCATAACCATTTCAGGATGGTCACAGGCATCTTGCAATTTTTCTCGCAAGTCCTCTACATCTGACTTTTTGAAAATCAATGCCTTATCTTCCACAACCTCTGCGCACTCCGGAATATCCGAAACCAAACAGCAGTTGCCGTAGCTCATTGCTTCCAGTAGACTTAGCGGCATTCCTTCCAAATCAGACGGCAGCGTGTAGATGTAAGCGTTGCTGTATAGTTCATCCAGCATTGCTCCCTGCACAAACCCAGTAAAGAGAATCCGATCGTCACCCTTCGCCAGTTCTTTCAATTCCTCCATAAAGGAATCCGTATCACTAGAGCCGCCTGCGATAACCAGCTTTTTATCCGTCTTGACATTCTTGAAGGCCTCAACCAGATATCGAATCCCCTTTTCTGGCACCAGACGACCAAGGAACAATATGTAGGAATCTTTCTCCAATCCAAAATGATCCGTGATCAGCTTTGCCTCCCGAACCTCTGGCCGATTGACACCATTAGGGATAAAATGTGTCTCCCTTCCGTAGGTCTCCATGAAATATTTCTGAACGCCTTTGCTTAGAACAATGATTTCATCTGCATATTTCACGGCATTTTTTTCACCCTGCCGGATAAATTTTGATCCAACGCCAAATTTCCATTTTTCGCGGGCCCAGTCCAAACCGTGAATAGTGCTGATTACACGCTTGCCAAAAAGTTTTGGTATCCAACAGAAAAAAGCAGGACCTTCTGCATGGATATGCACCACATCATATCTTCCAAATGCACTACAAAGTGCTGCGAAAAAGGAAGAGCTTACCGCTGCAAGTCCCTTTTTCTCAATGGTCGGAACAACCTTTTGACGGATGCCATCATATTCAATTGTTTTGTCATACTCTGCACCGCTCACATGATGGCCTGCTCTATTGTAGCAAGTTATATCACAACCATTCTGTGCCATCCTGGTGCATAATTCTTTTACGACAATCTCTATCCCGCCTTCACGAGAAAGACGTTTTTGTCCGAAAACCGCAAGTCTGATTTTTCCTTCCATTACTTCTCTCCAACCGCTATTTCATGCTTTTATCTTTGCCTTATGCACAATCCCAGTAGTTCTTATCCTCAAATTGTCATGCTCGTTCTTTCACTATTCACCTTGCATCCTTTATTGCACGACAACAAGCCTGTATACAGATTGCAGTAGCAATCTATACGCAGGCTCGCCTTCGTACCTCCTTATTCTGTTTTCTGCTCTATCAGCTTTCGCTGTGGTGGGTTAAGTATAGAGCGCAACCAGAAGCCATTAGCGCCTAAAATCACGCTGGCTGTAACGCACCATGACAGGCAGAAACAGGTTGAGGTGAAAAGGTCAAGCCGCGTAAACCCGCATGAAATCAGGCTTTTCTCTGGTTGCCCATATTATTTCACACTCCCCATGAATCGTAACTACAACTCTTTTACCAAACATCTTTGGTAGCCATGTAAAAAAAGCTGGTCCTTCGGCATGAATATGTACTACATCATATCTTCCGAATGCGCTGTAAAGAGCCGCAAAAAAAGATGAACTTACAGCCGCAAGTCCTCGCCGTTCAATGGTCGGAACAGTCTTCTGACGGATTCCCTCGCACTCCGTTTTACCAGCATCGTCATATTCTGCACCACTCACATGATGGCCTGCTCTGTTGTAGCAGGTCACGTCACAGCCATTCTGTGCCATTCGGGTGCAGAGCTCTTTGACAACGATTTCTACTCCGCCCTCTCTTGATAATCGCTTCTGTCCGAACATCGCAATCGCAAGTTTCTTACTCATAAATCTTTCCCACAATCCCACTCAATTTCTTCATCAATCTCTCGGCCAACACAAAGAGCGGATAGGCTCGTACACCTGTCCGCTGGCAATCACCCCACCCTCATGGTCGAGATTCCTTTCTGGATGGCATTGCTGCCACCCAAAAAGATCAGTCGTTCATTCTTCGGGTAAGAAAATATGAACTTCAGGTTGCGGAGCCTTTCATTCTCTGCCGTACCCTTGTCCCTATTATGACAGCCGCGTATTATTTCACACTCCCCCGTGACTAAAATTGTTTTATTCTCTAAACTCACTGCATTCATTTTTCCTTTTCTCCCGTGCAGTCATTTCATTTTAAGTCTCCGAATTCAGAAATCTGACAATATTTGTTGACGAAATTTGTATTCAATATTCATACGTATCGTTCAATTGATTTAGCATTCCGCTTTATCCTATTAGCAATAAATATATTTTGTATTTTATCAAATGACATTATTTCACATTTTAAGTCTCATATTATTTTATCACGTGTCTCGTCAACAATCAATAGTTTTCGCCTTGTCCTCATTATATTACTATCTAAAAAAATCGCATCAGCTTGAGCTTTCTTTACAAATTGTCTGATTTCTTATCCGTTCTGAACCATCAGCGGTTTCTCATTCCATAAGTTCCTGTGCTTCTCTTCTGACAAACTTATACTTTTCAGCAATCAAGCCGATCGAATGCCCCTCTATCTCTCATTTTCCTCCAGCAAAAAAGGCACCGCGCCCTGACTTGCATCTTACAAGCAGGGTGCGGTGTCTTTATTTCTTCTATTTCCGTGATCTTTATTTCAGGTGCTTTTTCTTCTCATATTCCTGCAGAGCGGTCAAAGCTTCGCCGGACAGGGGGTAAAGAGCGATCATATTGAAAATGGTCATCAGGCCGATGCCCACATCGCCCAAATCCCATACGACCGTATAGGCTGCCACACCGCCCACCAGCATCATCGCCAGTGCCAGCAGCTTATAGGCGGTCTGCCAGCCCCAATGGTCGCCAAAGAGATAAGCCACGTTGCATCGTGCATAGAACAAAATCCCGATAAACGTTGAGAAGCTGAACAGTGCCAGCGTGACGGCAATGAACACCACTCCGAAGCCGCCCAGATGGTACTGCATCGCTGCCTGTAACAGATTCATGCCCTGCAGCCCAGCGGTCACGCTTTCCGGAGCCAGCAGCATTACAAAAGCGGTACAGCTGCAGATCACGATGGTGTCAATCAGAACGCCCAGCGCCTGCACCAATCCCATCTTGACCGGGTCATCACACTCGGCAGCCGCCGCCGCGCAGGGAGCAGAACCGGAGCCTGCTTCATTGGAAAAAAGGCCTCGCTTGACGCCATTCATAACCACGGCTCCAAAGCCGCCAGCGGCCGCCTGTCGCAGGCCAAATGCCTCCGAGAAAATACGGGCAAGCACGCCGGGCAGCTGCGGCAGATTGGTGAAAACAACATAGAGCGTCATGAGGAAATAGCAGCCCGCCATGATGGGGACAATCACATCCAGGCTCTTGACCGTTGCATCTTTCCGCAGGACGATGACTGCCGCCAGCGCGGTAAGCGCAAGGGTCGTCACCAGCGGCGGAATGGAAAACGCATTGGAAAACGCCTCGCTCACCGAGTTGCTGATAACCTGGCTGATGCCGCACCAGCAGATGAGTCCGGACACTGCAAACAGCGATGCCACAACAGATTTTTTGAGCAGCTTCCCCCGCTTGCGCTCTGCCAGCTTGTGCAGATAAAATGCCGGGCCGCCGCGCCAGCCGCCATAAAGCGGATCAGGCTCCTTATATTTCTGCGCCAGCGTGGACTCCACAAAGGAAGTGGACGCCCCCAGCAGCGCCGTGACCCACATCCAGAACACGGCCCCTGCACCACCCACGGAAACCGCCGCCACCACGCCAACGAGGTTGCCCATACCCTGTCTCTTATACACATCTCCGAGCCCACGAG
>ENA-OXEY01000686-OXEY01000686.1-human-gut-metagenome-genome-assembly--contig:-NODE-686-length-12935-cov-19.251630_pt1 | contig 12935 bp, 12 predicted proteins | sample MGYA00249365_ERZ652263 | MGnify/ENA primary metagenome ERZ652263 (study PRJEB26925, sample SAMN05826763) | human gut metagenome | biome: ENVO:2100002; feature: ENVO:00000062; material: ENVO:00002003...
GAGATAGGCTCCGGTCTCGTGGGCTCGGAGATGTGTATAAGAGACAGGGGATGTAATGGCGGCTGCGATGACCGTGGGGCTGTGCCGGTTGCCGATCTCGTTCTGGACGATGAGCACCGGGCGGACGCCGCCCTGCTCCGAGCCGACCACCGGCGAAAGGTCGGCGTAAAAAACTTCTCCTCTGTGTACCTCCATGAAAACTCCCTCCTTGCATACTGGGAGGCCCGCTATGTGGTGCGCGGTGCCGTCCTCTGCTGGCCTTATTATGGGCAGGCAGGGGGCAGGCTATGCACGCGGGGACAGCTTGCTCTCATTGTATGCGGGAGGGAGATTCAGGTTTCCGTTTCCAGAATGCAGAACGCCAGCGCCATGCCGCCGTCGTGACTCAGGGAGAGACTGGCCCGCAGGCCGTGTGCGGCCATCCACCGTGCGCTGCCGCCCGAAAAGCGGTATTCCGGAGCGCCGCTTTCCAGCCGGACGGCCTCGATCTCGCAGAGGGCGAAAGGCCCTGCAAGGCCGGTGCCTGCCGCCTTGAGGAAGGCTTCCTTCGCGGCAAAATCTGCCGCCGCGCTGGCGGATTTGTGGGCGCTGAGCGGGTCCGGGATGCTCCCTGTAAGGCCCAGAGCCTCCCGCTCGGACGGGCCGAAGACTCTGGCCGCAAAAGCAGGGCCGTGGGCACCGCCGAGGCTCTTTGCCATCCGGGCGGTGCTGCAGAGGTCGCAGCCGATGCCATAGATCATAATATGCCTCTTTCTGCAAAAACAGCTTTGCTGATTTGCATGATAAAATCGAAAAAATTTAAGCAAAATGTGCAAATCTCGCCGGGGAAACTTGAAGTTTTGCCGCAAGTCGTGTACAATGAATCATAGTTATTTAAGGGGGTGTATTTCGTGGGCGACGCTACTGCCATTTTTTCTATCCACGATCAGAAGGACATCGAGATCCATGAAGTCGTGCAGCAGGTGTACGACGCACTCAAGGAAAAAGGCTATAACCCCGTCAATCAGCTGGTGGGCTATATCCTGTCCGAAGATCCTACCTATATCACGACTTACAAAGGAGCGCGTTCCCTTATCCGCAAAGTAGACCGTGACGATCTGCTGCAGGCCATGCTGCGCAGCTATCTGAACGTCTGAGGTTCCTTCGCCTTCTGGCCTGCTGTCCTATGGGACGGCAGGCTTTTTTATTTCAGAGGAAGAGTGAAGATCTGGTTCACGACCACCTCATACTCCCAGCCCTCCCGGGCCTTGCGCAGCTGCTTTTCCAGCGCCTCCGACCCCTCGAACCGATAGATGAGGTAGTGCCAGTGGGCCTTCATCCGGCTGACGGCGCAGCTGGACGCGCCGAACAGCGCGGTGTAGCCGTGATACAGCTCGTCGAGGTAGCCGCGAAGCTCTTCTTTGCTGGCAGGGGCACCGCCCACGGCCTGCCGCAGCAGGGCCGGGTCGGCGATGAGGCCCCGGCCCACCATGATGCCGGAGAGGGACGGATGCTCTGCCTCCAGCGCGGCCAGCTGGGCCGGGGTGGTGATGTCGCCGTTGTAGCAGACGGGCATCCGGCAGCGGGGCAGACAGGCTGCAAAGGCGGCGCGGTCGGCCTCGCCCCGGTAGAGCTGGCGCATGACCCGGGGGTGGATGGTCAGCTCACAGATGGGGTAGCGGTTATAGATGTCGAGGATGGCGTCGAACTCCTCGGGACGGGTGACGCCCAGCCGGGTCTTGACCGAGACAGGCCCCTCCGTCCGGGAAAAGAATTCGTCCAGAAAGGCCTCGAGCTTTGCGGGGTCCCGCAGCATCCCGGCACCCTTGCCCTTGGCGGTCACAGTGCCGGAGGGACAGCCGAAGTTGAGGTTTACCTCCGTGTAGCCCAGCCTGCGCAGCTCTGTGACCATCCATGCGGCCAGTGCGCCGTCCTTGGCGAGGAGCTGGGGGATGACGGGCGCGCCGGGGTTCGCCGCAGGGTCAAGCTCGGCCATCTTCTTCTTGATGAGCACCCGGTTCTCGGGCGGAGAGAGGAAGGGCGCGTAATAACGGGCGGGTGCGCCCGGTGCGCCGAACCAGCGCTGATGTGCCTGCCGCCAGATGCGGTCCGTCAGCCCCTCCATGGGGGCGGTGTAGTATTGCATCGGATCGTTCTCCTTTTTATCGTCCAGTCTGCTTCCGAGTATACCATACTGCGGGGCGGTGCGCTATACCCGGGAGCGAAAACACTGCGGCCCGGTTGACGCATCCGTCAGGAGGCATTATAATCGAAGCATGGCAAAGTTTGCCGAAGCCCCGAAAAAATAAAGGCAGGAGCGCTGAAGCATGGACTATCATTCCCCCGACCGCACCTACAAAAAGAGCCGCTTCCGGCGGGAACTGGAGCGGAGCGTTTCCCGCAGGCTGGTCACGAGCCTGCTTCTGGGGTGCCTTCTGTTCCTCGTGGCCATCGCCGCCGTGAACACCCTGAACCAGAACGCCCGGCGGGAAGACCATCTCGCGGGCGTCGCTGCCACCTTCAATGAGGTGTACAACGACACGGCGGCGTTCCTGCTGGACACAGACCACACCGAGCTGTTCCTCTCCGACCGGCGGAAGGATCAGGACAATCTGCGCTATCTCATCAGCCAGTACAACGTCTCGGCCCTTGTGGAGCTCCAGCTCATCCTGACCGACTCCAAGGGAGAGGTGCGGTTCACGACCTTCTCAGAGGGGGAGATGAACCTGCACCGGCAGGAGTTCAACCGCATCGCGGAGGAAAACGCCTGCCACCTCATGCGGGCCGTCTATACCACGGTCTACCACTTCCGGGCCAACAGCTCGGAATACGTCATGATACACCCCCTCTACCGGGACGGCGAATATCAGGGTGCGGCGGCGGTCTATCTGAACGAGAACGACTGGACGAAGCTGTTCAGCCGATACCAGTACGACGCCATCCTCACCAAGCCCAACGGCGATGTCATCGCCTGCTCGAACGCCTCCTTCCTCTCCCAGAAGAACGCCAACAAATACCGCCCCGCCGACGCGGCGCGGTATGTGAAGGTGGATGGGAGCCGCTATCTGCGCAGCAGCCGCTCGCTGGAAAACGGCACGGTGCTGGCTTATTCCTTCATCTACTCGCCCCCGAACTACGATTATCTTCTGGTGGGGCTGTTCCTGATCTTGATGCTGGGCCTGAGCTGGTCGGCGATGTTCGTCCGCATCATGCACGTCATGACCGAGCAGATGGTGAAGTCGGTGGACACCCTCGTGCAGGAGATCCGGTTCATCCGGAAGGAAGACCCCGACCATATCATTGAGATCGACACCGGCGACGAGATCGAAGAGATCGCCCATCAGGTCAACAAGATGGTGCGCAGCATTCAGGAGCTGAGCCAGCGGAACATGGACCTCGTCGAGGTGAACAGCCGGATGGAGATGCAGAACCTGCAGGCCCAGATCAACCCCCACTTTATCTATAACACACTGGACAACATCCGTTATCTCATCCCGGCGGACCCCCAGCGCGCCCAGCAGCTCATCGGGCGGTTCATCGGCATCCTGCGCTACAGCATCAACAACACCAAGCATAACGTCACCGTCCGGGAAGACCTGAAGTATCTGCAGGACTATCTCGTCATCCAGTCCACCCGCTTCGGCGCGAACTTCTCCTACGAGATGGACATCGACGACGCCTGCATGGAGTTCATCATCCCGAAGCTGCTTTTGCAGCCTCTGCTGGAGAACAGCATCAAATACGGCTTTCAGAAGAAGCCCCGCATCCACGTCAGGACGCGGGGCTGGCTGGAGGAGGACGCGCTCTATTTCACGGTAGAGGACAACGGCGGCGGGGTGGACGCAGCGACGCTGGAACAGCTGCGGGGCATCCTGCGCTCAGAGGAAGTGAACATTGAACACAACGGCCTGCAAAACATCAACCGCCGCATCTGGCTGGGCTACGGCGGCGACAGCGGCCTGACCATTGACAGCGCCGAGGGCGAGGGCTTCACGGTGAAGCTCAAGCTCCGGCGGGGAGGGAGGTAGACCATGTATCGCGTTCTGCTGGTAGAAGACGAAGAGATCATCCGCAAGGGCATCCGCTATTCGGTGCCGTGGGAGGAATATGGGTGCAGCGTCGTGGCGGAGGCCGAGAACGGGGCAGTGGGCGAAGAAAAGATCGCAGAGCTGCGGCCCGACATCGTCATCACCGACATCACCATGCCGGTGAAGAGCGGCCTTGAGATGATCGCCGACACCCGGGAGGAATACAAGTACATCGCCATCATCCTGACAGGCTACTCGGAGTTCGAGTATGCCCAGCAGGCCATCCGGAACGGTGTGTCGGACTATGTGCTCAAGCCCCTCGACATGGACGAGATGGGCGCTGCGCTGGAAAAGGCCGTCCGCCTCGCGGGGGACAGCCAGTATCTCCAGAAGCGGGAGGATGAGGCGGAGGCCGTCCGCAGCCGGACCGCCCTGCCGCCCCTGAGCGAGGAAAAAGTCACCGACCCGCTGGTGCTGCGCATCGTGGCCTATCTGAAGGAGAATTACCAGAGCAAGATAACGCTTGCCGACCTGCAGGAGCAGTTCCACTACTCGGAGCGGTACATCAACCAGAAGTTCCAGAAAGAGCTTGGCACGACGGTCATCGACTACCTCAACCGCTGCCGCATCCAGAACGCTCTTGAACTCATCCGGAAAGGGGAGCTGCCCATCTCGCAGATCGGATGGGAGTGCGGCATCGGCGAGTACAAGTACTTCAGCCACGTCTTCAAAAAATACATGGGCTGCTCGGTGCGGGAGTACCAGAGCACCCTGAAATAGGAGAAAATGAAAAAATACCGAACAGCCCCTGTTCGGTATTTTTTCTATTTGTTCTGCAAATTGAGTATTATTTTTGTGCGGAAAGCATTAAAATGGGACTATCGAAAGGTTTCAGGTAAAAAATGGAGGTTTTTACTATGAAAAAGATTTCTCGTCGTTCGTTCCTGATGGCTACCGGTGTTATCGCAGCTTCTGCTGCTCTGAGCGCTTGCGGCGGCTCCTCCGCCAGCACCTCTTCTGCCGGTTCTACCGCTGCTTCCACTGCCGCTTCTGGTACTGCTGCACAGGGCGGCGGCGACATCGTCATCTATTCGCCCAACTCGGAAGGCCTGCTGAACGCCACCATCCCCCTGTTCGAGGAAAAGTACGGCGTCAATGTCGAGCTGATCCAGGCTGGCACCGGCGAGCTGGTCAAGCGCATCCAGTCCGAGAAGAATGACCCCTACGCCGACGTCCTGTTCGGCGGCTCCTGGTCGCTGATGTACACCAACGAGGATCTGTGGGAGCCGTATGTCTCGGCCAACGACGGCAACGTCATCGATGCCTACAAGAATAAGTGTGGCTTCATCACCGGCAACGTGCTGGACGGCAGCGTCCTCATCGTCAACACCGACCTTATCGGCGACATCAAGATCGAGGGCTACGAAGACCTGCTGAACCCCGCCCTGAAGGGTAAGATCGCCACCGCCGACCCGGCCAACTCCTCTTCTGCCTTTGCACACCTGACCAATATGCTGCTGGCGATGGGCGGCTACGAGGACGATAAGGCATGGCAGTACGTCCACGACCTGTTCGAGAACGTGGACGGCAAGATCTGCGAAAGCTCCAGCGCCGTCTACAAGGGAGTCGCCGACGGCGAGTATGTGGTGGGCCTGTCCTATGAGGATCCCTGCGCACAGCTGGTTCTGGACGGCGCACCCGTCAAGCTCGTCTACATGAAGGAGGGCACCGTCTTCCTGCCTGCTTCCGCCACTATCATCAAGGGCGCAAAGAACATGGATAACGCCAAGCTGTTCATCGATTTCATCCTGAGCGAGGAAGTGCAGAACATCTGGGGCAGCACCCTGACCAACCGCCCCGTCATGAAGGACGCCGCCACCAACGATGCTATGACCCCGATGGCAGACATCAATGTCATCGAAGAGGACATCCCCTACGTCAGCGCCCACAAGGCAGAGCTGGTGGACAAGTACACTGAGATTTTCACCGATCTGCAGAGCAAGTAATTCAAAGGGCAGCAGGAGGCTAGTATGAGCAGAATATCAGTTAAAGACGCAGTAAAGCGCTACGGGAATAATACGGTCATCCCGGATCTGAATCTGGAGATCGGAGATGGGGAGCTGTTCACCCTGCTCGGCCCCTCCGGCTGCGGCAAGACCACCCTTCTCCGTATGATCGCAGGCTTCAACTCCATCGAGGGCGGCGACATCTTCTTCAATGAGAAGCGGATCAACGATATGGACCCCAGCAAGCGCAACATCGGCATGGTGTTCCAGAACTACGCCATCTTCCCGAACCTCTCTGTCCGGGACAATGTGGCCTTCGGTCTGAAGAACCGCAAGGTGGACAAGGCCGAGATCAAGAAGCGGACGGACGAGTTCCTGAACCTGATGCAGATCATGCAGTATGCCGACCGTATGCCCAACCAGCTGTCCGGCGGCCAGCAGCAGCGCATCGCACTGGCCCGCGCGCTGGTCATCTCGCCGGACGTGCTGCTGATGGACGAGCCGCTTTCCAATCTGGACGCAAAGCTCCGTGTCGAGATGCGCAGCGTCATCCGCCACACCCAGAAGAGCGTTGGTATCACCACCGTGTATGTCACCCACGATCAGGAAGAGGCAATGGCCATCAGTGACCGCATCGCCGTCATGAAGGATGGCGTCATCCAGCACGTCGGCACCCCCCGCGACATCTACCAGCGCCCGAAGAATGTCTTCGTGGCCACCTTCATCGGACGCACCAACATCGTGAACGCCCACGTCAAGGGCGGCGTCATCACCTTTGCGGACGGCTACCATGAGCACATCGACGCTCTGGACAAGGCCGCAGAGCAGGAGGTGCGCTGCTCCATCCGCCCGGAGGAGTTCATCATCTGCAAGGATGGCACCGAGGGCATCCACGGCACCGTGCAGGAGTGCACCTACCTCGGCCTCAACACCCACTACACCATCGACACCGATCAGGGTGACTCGGTGGAGATCGTGGAGGAGTCCTCCATCGGCGAGGGCCTCAAGAAGGGCGAGAAGGTGCTGCTGAAGGTCAAGAAAGAGAAGATCAACGTCTTTACCAAGGACGGCGATACCAATCTCATCAGGAGCGACGCTTATGAAAAACAATAATAAGTTCCGTCTTGATGTCTGGGGTGCCATCACGCTGGTAACGATCGCCCTCTACGCGCTGTTCCTGCTTTACCCGATGGCGTACCTTATCCGGCAGTCTGTGATGGACCCCGACACCGGCGGCTTCACGCTGGCTTATTTCACGAAGTTCTTTTCCAAGAGCTACTATTTCGATACCCTCATCAACAGCTTCAAGGTGTCCATCACGGCGACGGTGCTCTCCATCGCCATCGGCACCCCGCTGGCCTACCTGTTCACGATCTTTAAGATCAAGGGCAAGGGCGTGCTGAATATCCTCATCGTGGTGGCATCCATGTCGGCCCCCTTCATCGGTGCCTACTCGTGGATCCTGCTGCTGGGCCGCAGCGGCGTCATCACCACCTTCTTAAAGAACTTCGGCATCGCCATCCCGGAAATCTACGGCTTCGGCGGCATCGTGCTGGTCATGACGCTCCAGCTGTTCCCGCTGGTGTTCCTCTACGCCAAGGGCGCGCTGAAGAACATCGACAACTCCCTCATCGAGGCGGCTGAGAACCTCGGCTGCTCGGGCATTGCCTGCTTCTTCAAGGTGGTCGTGCCCCTTATCATGCCCACCCTGCTGGCCGCAGCTCTGCTGGTGTTCATGCGCTCCTTTGCAGACTTCGGTACCCCGATGCTCATCGGCGAGGGCTACCGCACCTTCCCCGTCGTCCTCTACACCGAGTTCATCAACGAGGTCGGCGGCAGCGACGGCTTTGCAGCCGCCATCGCCGTCATCGCCATCGTCATCACCACGCTGGTCTTCCTCGTCCAGAAGTATGTTTCCAACAAGAACGCCTTCGCGCTGAACAGTATGCACCCCGTGGAGGAGCGCGAGGCCCGCAAGGGCATCAACGCTCTGGTGCATCTGGCGGTCTACCTCGTGGTGGGCGTCGCCATTCTGCCGCAGGCCTACGTCATCTACACCTCGTTCAAGAACACGCAGGGCAAGATCTTCGTGGACGGCTACTCGCTGCAGAGCTACCAGACCGCCATCGGCAAGCTGGGCCGCAGCATCCAGAACACCATCATCATTCCCCTGCTGGCGCTGGTCGTCATCGTGCTGCTGGCTGTCCTCATCGCCTATCTGGTGGTGCGCCGCCGCAACGCCCTGACCAACGTGGTGGACATCCTCTCGATGATCCCCTACATCGTGCCCGGCACGGTCCTTGGCATCGCGCTGCTCATCGGCTTCAATAAGCCCCCGCTCCTCATCAGCGGCACCATGCTCATCATGGTGGTGGCCCTCATCATCCGGCGTCTGCCCTATACCATCCGCTCGTCGGTGGCCATTCTGCAGCAGATCCCCATGAGCATCGAGGAAGCCGCCATCTCGCTGGGTGCTTCGAAGATGAAGGCATTCTTCCGCATCACGGTGCCCATGATGGCCTCCGGTATCATCTCCGGTGCCATCCTGAGCTGGGTCACGATGATCAGTGAGCTGTCCACCGCCATCATCCTGTATACCGGCAAGACCAAGACCCTGACGGTGGCCATCTACACCGAGGTCATCCGCGGCAACTACGGCACCGCAGCCGCATTGTCCACCATCATGACCATCCTGACCGTCATCTCCCTGCTGGCCTTCAGCAAGCTCAACGGCGGCAAGGACATCAGCCTTTAAACGATTTCCCCCGTTCTCCTTTTATCACTGGGTTTCCAAATTGGGCTGCTCTGCAACAGCCCGGAACAAAACGAGAGGCAGACGCTCCTGTGTGGGGCGTCTGCCTCTCGTTTTGTCTGTTGGGATGTGGCGGCCGCAGACTATGCCGGGAAGGAGTACGGCAAACTGGAATTGTCAGCACTTCTTTTTGCGAGTTTTGGATGCCGTTGCTTGGTAACTCATATCAAGCAACATTTTGATTTTGTCATCTGGAACGCTACCATCCAATGTAACTGTGATCCAGCTATCTTTGTTCATGTGATATGCTGGGAAGAAACCGGGTTCCTCTCGCAATGAGCCGATCAAAAGCGGGTCACATTTGAAATTGACCACATCTAACAATTCTACTCCCTGCAATCCCAGTTTGCTTTTTGGCAAGTCCATAATGAGTGCAAACCACTTCTGATTGCTGCAATGCCGGAACACTTCATGATTGGGATATTTGAGCCACGGATAATCTCTGTCAGCGTTATATGTTTCTATTATAAATGCTTCTAATTCACTGCGATTCATAATTCATCTCCGCAAATTCCGATTTGTTACGCCGAGTATATCACATCTGCCTCGGCGGCGCTACAGCAAACAAAAAATCCCCAAACCGTTTGGTTTGAGGATTTGTGGTGGACGGTACAGGACTCGAACCTGTGACCTCCTGCACGTCAAGCAGATGCTCTACCAGCTGAGCTAACCGTCCATATTCTGTTGCGTCGTGACGACTCTGATATAATACCATGACTTTCCCGAAAAAGCAATACTTTTTTCGAAAAAATTCTGATTTTCTTTTAGGATCTTCAAAAAAGGCGCAAAAAAGCCCCGGCGGCGTCCGGAAAACGGACAGCGCCGGGGAAAATGCGGGAAAGCTCACTGCTTTGCTTCGGGGAAACCCTCGAGCTTTGAGGTGCAGTGAGGGCAGCGGACGGCCTTGATGGCGATGTCGCTCTGGCAGTAGGGGCACTTCTTGGTGGTAGGCTCTTTCGGGGCCTCCACGGGCTTTTTGTGCAGCATATTGATGGCCTTGATGGTCACGAAGAGCACGAAGGCCACGATGAGGAAGTTGATAACGGCGTTGAGGAAGGAACCCACGCCGATGCCCACATCGCCGATCTGGATGACGACATCCGAGAAATCGGCGTTGAAGAACAGGCCGATGATGGGGGAGATGATGTCGTTCACCAGAGAGTTGACGATGGCGGTGAAAGCCGAGCCGACGACCACACCGACTGCCATGTCGAGCACGTTGCCGCGCATGGCAAAGGCTTTGAACTCATCAAAGAACTTTTTGATGCCGCTGGTTTTCTTTTCTGACATGATAACTACCGCTCCTTTTACCGCAAATGGCATGATATAGCTCTATAATACAGGATACATCTGCCATTTTCAAGAGAAAAGCTGCTGCTTTGCGGCGGATGAGCGAAGCGCCTGAGAGGGCTGGGCGGTCAGACCTGATGCCCTTCGATCCACTGGCTCATCTGCTGGGCGATGGCCTTGATGGAGCCGTCGCGGAAGGGCACCTGCAAACCGGCGGTCTCGCACAGCTCGGTGTAGCTGGCAGTACCGGCGCGGCGGACGAGGCGCAGATAGCGCTCCCATGCGTCCTTCTGGTCGTGGAGGCTCAGCAGGAAGAACTGCAGCGCGGCCATGGTGGACAGGCAGTAATCGATATAGTAGAAGGGGCACTCGTAGATGTGGAGCTGACGCTGCCAGCCCGCACCGCGGCCATAGAAGGGCAGATTGTCGAAGTCGATCCAGGGGCGGTACTTGTGCTCCAGCTCCAGCCAAGTCTGGTTGCGCTGGTCGGGGGTGAGGTCGGGATTCTGATACATGATGTGCTGGAACTCATCCACTGCGCAGCCGTAGGCGAGGAAGAGGAAGCTGTCCTCGGCGTGGAGCAGGGCGTACTTGTCCGTATCCTTGCCGAAGAGCAGGTGATGCCACGGCGCGGTGAGGAACTCCATCGCCATCGAGTGGATCTCGGCGCTCTCCATGCCGGGGCACTCGAGGTCGGCGGGGATCTTGGGGTCGCGCTCGGCGACATAGCCCTCGAAGGCGTGGCCGCACTCGTGGGTCAGTACGTCTACGTCAGCCGAGGTGTTGTTCCAGTTGGCGAAGATGAAGGGCGCCTTGTAAGAGGGCAGACTGGTCATATAGCCGCCGGACATCTTGCCGGGACGGCTCTCGACGTCGAACAGCTCGTTGTCCTGCATGAAGTCGATGAACTCCGCCGTCTCGGGGCTGAGTTCGTGGTACATGGTGCGGGCAGCGGCCATCCGGGCATCGTAGCCCTCGATGGGCTTGGGGTTGCCATCCCGGAAGGCGAAGGGCAGGTCGGTGAAGGTGGGGTGCTGGATGCCGGTGCGCTTGTTCTTGAGGGCGATGACTTTCTGCAGCTCAGGCACGACGTCATGGGCCACCTGCTCGCGGAAGCGCTTGATGTCCTCGGGGCCGTAGCCGATGCGGTTCATCCGCACATAGGAAAGCTCGCTGTAGTCGTGATAGCCCATGACCTGAGCCTGCTGGTTCAGGTTCTTGACGATCTTCGTGTACAGCTCGTCCAGCTCGGCGCGGTGGGCGTCGAAGTAGCCGGCCTCGGCCTCATAGGCGGCGCGGCGGGTGGCGGCATTGGTGCTCTCCTTGTAGGGGCCGAGCTGGGGGATGGTAAGCTGCCGGCCGTCGAACTCCACCAGCGCACCGCCGTAGATCTGCTGATAGGTGCTGACGAGGGCGTTGTACTCCTGCTGCAGCGCTACGGTGCGCTCGTCCATGCCGAGCACAGCGTTCTTCATGCCGGCCACACAGGTGGAGCCGAAGGCCTCCGTCAGGGCATCCACATGGGGGTTGGCAAGAAAAGCGCGGCTGATCTCGACGCTGGCGTTGGACACAGCCGGGCCGTTGGCGTCAAAGAAATCCTGCTCGGCCTTCCAGTAGGCGTCGCGGGTGTCGCAGGTGTAGTGGATATTGGCGAGGTTCGCAGCGGTAGTGTAGTCGGCAAAAGCGCGGCTCTGCTCGTAATAGGTCTCCACAAGGGCCTCGCCGCTGTCGGCGGCTGCGGCTTTTGCCGTCAGCTCCTTGCAGCGGGCCAGCAGTGCGTCGATGTCGGGGCGGGTATAGGTCATCTCACTGAATTTCATCGAGAAAATCCTTTCCGGGACAGGAAAGTCCCTTTCAATAGTAAACCCATCTTATCACGTTTGGGCCGAAAAAGAAAGGCTTTGGACATATGTGATAAATTCAAAGGCTTTGTTTTAGTAAACCTGTTGCATCCCATGATTGAAACCGAGCGAAAAAAAGCATATAATAGCAGTATCAACAGAGTAAGGCCATGTGCGTCAAGTGCCGCATCAACGGGGAGTTGTGCTGCGGACGAAGGGAGACCCGCGGTGCATGGCCTGCATCCCGCTGCTGCATGGACTTGGGTGCGGGCGATGCTGTCTGCACGGCGTCGCTCGGAAGTGAAGTTTGTTGAACTCACGCCCTCCTTTGTGCGGTTTGTCACAGGGGAGGGCGTTTCATTCTGCCCTCCCGCGAGTTCCTGAAAAACAGGAGGACAGTTGATATGAACAACCATTCGAAGATCTCCGTGCGCACCCTGACGGCAAGGGCCCTGCTCATTGCCATGAGCATCGTCTTTTCCCGGGTGCTGAGCATCTCTACCGGCTTTGTCCGGTTCAACCTCGGCAGCCTGCCGGTGCTGCTGGCGGGCATCCTTTTTGGGCCGTGGGCGGGCTTCGTCGTGGGCATGGTGGCCGACATCATCGGCGGCGTGCTGGCGGGCTATGCCATCAATCCGCTCATCACGCTGGGCGCGGCTTCCATCGGCCTTGTAGGGGGCTTGGGCTGGCAGAAGCTTTCGAATCTGCGCACCGGCAACCGGCTGTGGTGCAGCGTGCTTGCAGCCCACTTCGTCGGCTCCATGGTCATCAATTCGCTGGCGCTCCACATCTTCTACGGCTATGCGTGGGCGGTGCTGGTGGCCCGCATCCCGAATGCGCTGGTGCTTACCGCAGTGAATACGGTGCTGCTGCGCATCCTGCTTGAGAATCGGGCGCTGATGGCGGTGGCGAAGCGGTAAGGGTTTGCGCTCCGCGCGGGCCAGAGGCAGGGAGGGGTGTTTCGACTCCCCCCTCCCTA
>ENA-OXEY01000696-OXEY01000696.1-human-gut-metagenome-genome-assembly--contig:-NODE-696-length-12851-cov-11.989919_pt1 | contig 12851 bp, 7 predicted proteins | sample MGYA00249365_ERZ652263 | MGnify/ENA primary metagenome ERZ652263 (study PRJEB26925, sample SAMN05826763) | human gut metagenome | biome: ENVO:2100002; feature: ENVO:00000062; material: ENVO:00002003...
AAAAGAGAACATTAGCCTTAATGCAAAAGCGCTCTGCCCCGCGCCACCAGCGCGCGGACTCACCTGACAGAAAACTCAGCTTTACCGTTTCACCGCTGGCGCAGCGGAACCATACATCGCCGCGCCAGCGGTAATGAGCACATCCGGCTCGATGCGCAGACCGGTGCGGCGGTTCTTCTGGGCCTCCACGAGGAAGAGCCACGGTGCGGCGTCGGGCCGGTTCTTTACGAACGCCAGCCGCTTTGGCTCGAGACGGTGCGCCCGCAGCACCGCCAGCACCTCGGCCAGCCGCTCGGGCCGGTGGCAGAGCGCAAGCCTGCCGCCGTCCTTCAGCAGACGGAAGCCGCAGGTGCAGACGTCCTCGAGGGTGCAGTCCGTCTCGTGGCGGGCCGTGGCCCGGCCTGCCTTGGCGCTCTGGGGCCCGGCGGCAAAATAGGGCGGGTTGCAGGCGCAGACGTCGAACTGCCCCTCTCCCTCCCGGAAAGAGCGCAGGTCGGCGAGGTGCGGCGTGATGTGGCCGATGCCCTGCTCTGCGACGGCCTGCTGCAAGAGCGCACTGGCCTCGGGCTGCAGCTCGACGGCGGCGCAGGGGCCGCGATGCCCCCGGTCGTGCCACTCGAGGCTGACGATGCCGCAGCCCGAACACAGGTCTGCCGCCGTCTGGCTGCGCTTTGGCTCACAGAAGCGGGCCAGCAAAAGCGCATCTGAGCCGAACCGGTGGACGGCAGAGCAGTATACTTCTGTTTTATTATACAAAATCTCGGTGGAATGTTCCATATGCCCGGCTGAAATCCTCCGACAAAATATTCTGTCCCAAAAGATGAAAAATTTATGCAACAAAGAAAAGCAGCAGACCCGTACAACAGGTCTGCTGCTTTTGATGCGTTATTCGCGCGGCTGTCTGCTAAAAATTATTCAGCAGTGATAGCGCCGGTGGGGCAAGCGCCCTCGCAAGCACCGCAATCGATGCAAGCGTCTGCGTTCACGACTGCAACGCCATTCTCAACAGCAACTGCACCAACGGGGCAAGCGCCCTCGCAAGCGCCGCAGCCAACACATGCGTCAGAAACCTTGTGTGCCATAATAGAACTCTCCTTTATCTCCCCGTGCTCAGTATTTATGAAGAAACCTGCCTCTGCACGGCTCTGGCAGACCCCTCGGAAATCATATCCTTGACTGCATTCTAGCAAAGCCGTTTCAAAAAGGCAAGACTAACCGCACCCGCCCAAAAGCAAATCTTTGTTTTTTGTTGGGTTGCACAAAAGCATGGGCTAACTTTTGGAGAAATTTGAAGAGGATATTTGGCGAAAATCACGAAGCGTGGTTAGTTTTAACAGACTAACCTCTCAAAGACTCTGCCAGCACTGTCCTCTTATTTCTTTTCTTTTCGGCCGCAGCCGGGGCAGGACGGCGCGCCGTCGGCGCTGGCCGCAGCCACCACGGGGGCGGGGTCGCGCACGCCGGAATAATCGTCGTCCGGGTCGGGGCGGCGGGGGGCGCGCTTGCCGCCGGAGACATACTCACAGACGCTCACCTTGTAGTACCGGGGCGCGAAAGCCTCGGTGCCGCAGCGCACCCGCAGGTAGCCGGAGATGGGGTTGACCTCCAGCACGGTGCCGAGGCCGTCCGGGGTGCGGACAGTGCTGCCCACCATGGGCATGATGCTGTTCAGGTACTCGTAGGCGTTCTCCTCGTAGGCCAGACAGCACATCAGACGGCCGCAGGCGCCGCTGATCTTGGTGGGGTTGAGGGAGAGGCCCTGCTCCTTCGCCATCTTGATGGAGACGGGCTGGAAATCCTTCAAAAAGCGGCTGCAGCAGAAGGGCTGGCCGCAGATGCCGAGGCCGCCGATCATCTTGCTCTCGTCGCGCACGCCGATCTGGCGCAGCTCGATGCGGGTGTGGAAGATGCCGGCCAGATCCTTGACCAGTTCGCGGAAGTCCACCCGGCCGTCGGCGGTGAAGTAGAACATGATCTTGGAGCGGTCAAGGGTGTACTCGGCCTCCACCAGCTTCATTTCCAGGCCGTGGCGTGCAATGCACTCCTGGCAGGTGTGGTAGGCCCGTTTCTCGTCCTCGCGGTTCTGGCGCATCCGGCGCACATCCACGCTGTCGGCCATCCGGGTAATGGGCTTGAGAGCCTTGGGCACTGCCGTGTCGGCGATCTCCCGCACGCCCTGCACCACCTCGCCGCACTCAATGCCGCGGGCAGTTTCCACAATGACGTAATCCCCGGCCTTGATGTCAGCATCGGCGGGGTCAAAATAATAGCTTTTGCCGTTGTCCTTAAAACGGACAGAGATGACTTTTTTCATAGCATTCCTCTTTGGGGTTGTTGTTCTCGTTGTATCTGAGTCGGGCTCCAAATGAGCCTGATATTCCATTCTGATGTTAGTATACCATAATCAAAACCACATTTCCACGAAAAAAATAAAATCGCCGCGTCGGGGCACCGTGTTCGGGCCCCCAAAAAATTTGGCGGCGGGTGCAATGATCGGCCCGGCTCGTTCGTATACAACCTGATTTCGACATGAAAATTCTGGAAACGGGTCAAAAAATTGAGGAATCGAGCGGAGAATTCCCCAGTTGCGGAAAAGTATCTTAAGTTTTATAAAAGATTCACCAAGGGACTATTGCAACCCCCTCCCCCTCGTGTATAATAAGGATACTAAAGGAAATTTAAGCCCCGCTGCTTGGGGGGCCTAAGAGAAACGGTAGGAAGAAATGGAAAAATTCAGTGTCAAAAAACCGTTTACGGTGCTGGTTGGTGTTGTCATGGTCCTGCTGCTGGGGTTCGTGGCCCTCAGCCACATGCAGACCAACCTGCTGCCGGACATCAGCACGCCGTACCTGATGGTGGTCACGGTTTACCCCGGTGCCAGCCCGGAGCGTGTGGAGAGTGAAGTCTCCGACGTGATGGAAAATGCCCTGGGTACCGTGGCGGGTGTGGACACCATCACCGCCACCTCGGCGGAAAACTACAGCCTGCTGCTGATGAAGTTCTCCGAGGGCACCGATATGAACAGCACCATGGTCAAGGTGTCCAACAAGGTGGACCAGACGGTGTCCAGCCTGCCAAGCAGCTGCCTGACCCCCTCCATCATTGAATACAGCATGAACATGAATGCCTTTATGACGGTTGCCATCAGCCGCGAAGGCAGTGATGTCTACGACCTCTCCGATTTCGTCAGCGGCACGCTGGTGCCCTATGTGGAGCGCAGGGGCGGCGTGTCCAGCATCTCGGCCAACGGCCTCATCGAGAAGATGGTGCAGGTGCAGCTGAGCCAGTCCAAGATCGACGTCATCAACGAGAAGCTGCTGGAGACCATCGACGTCCAGCTGGCGGCGGCCCATGAGCAGCTGGAAGCCGCCCAGGCCCAGATCGAAGCCGGCCGCAAGGAGTACGAAAAACAGCTGAAAAACTACGGCGACATGGTCTCCGATACCGTGATGGCTCAGATGGGCACCGAGGTGGGTGCCGCCGTGACCACCGTCCGGGATAAGGCGCAGGCCCTGCTGGACAGTGTGAACCAGCTGATCGCCGTGGTCAACGAGCCGGAGATCCAGCAGGCGCTGATCGAGGTGCGCGATGGCCTGCAGCATGTGGTGGACCAGTTCAACGAGACGGGAATGCGGGACATTGACTCCCTCATTTCCATCATCGGCGAGCTGCGCGATATCACCGATAAGCTCACCGTTGCCCTGCAGCAGCTGCAGAACCGCCTGAACCTGGAAACGGGTGCCGACGGCAGCACCGCCGGAGATCTGGCGGGCGACCTGGAAGTGCAGCAGAGCATGAGCACCATCTATAAAACGCTGGAAGATACCATCAAGGCCATGGACAATGTGCCCGAGCTGATGAACACGTTCTCCCAGGCGCTGGGCAGCTATTCCAGCCAGCAGCTCTCCGCGTACATGAAGTTTACCGAAGCCCGCGAGATGCTGAACAACTACCAGACCCAGTACGACGAGGCCAACGCCCAGTATGAGGCGGCCAAGGAGAAAGCCCTCGCCAGCGCCGATGTGGCCAAGCAGCTGGATATCGACACGCTGGCCACCCTCATCTACGCCCAGAACTTCTCCATGCCCGCCGGCTACGTCAAGGACTCCAGCGGAAAATCCTGGCTGCTGAAAGTTGGCGAGGAGTACGACAGCGTGGCCGATATCGAGGGCGCGCTGCTGCTCCATGTGGATGGCTTTGGCGACGTCCGCCTCTCCGATGTGGCAGATGTGGAAGTCATTGATAACGCCGAGGCCAGCTATACCCGTCTGAATGGCGAGCGGGCCGCCGTGCTCAAAATTTTCAAGAGCTCCACGGCCAGCGCCAGCACGGTTTCGGATAACTGTCTGGAAGCGTTCAAGGAGCTGAAAGCTCAGTACGACGGCCTGAAAGTGGTCGTTCTGTCCAACCAGGGCAACTACATTACCGTTATTGTCAAGAGCATCCTCACCAGCATGATCGTGGGTGCCGCTCTGGCCATCATCGTGCTGGCCATCTTCCTGAAAGATATCAAGCCCACCCTCGTGGTCGGCATCAGCATCCCGCTGTCCGTTCTGTTCGCCATCGTGCTGATGTACTTCACCGGGCTGGACCTCAACGTTATGACGCTGGCGGGCCTCTCCCTCGGCATTGGTATGCTGGTGGATAACTCGGTCGTCGTCATTGAGAACATCTACCGTCTGCGGGGCCGGGGCGTCCCTGCACCCCGCGCGGCCGTGCAGGGCGCAAAGCAGGTGGGCATGTCCATTGTGGCCTCTACCCTCACCTCGGTCTGCGTCTTCGTGCCCGTCATCTTCACCTCCGAGACGGTGCGCAATCTGATGCAGCCCATGTCTCTTTGCATCGGCTACTGCCTCATGGCATCCCTCATCGTGGCCATTTCCGTTGTCCCGGCGGCGTCCTCCACCGTGCTGAAAAAGGCCGCGCCCAAGAAGCTGGCCTGGTTTGAGAAAGTGCAGGACAAGTACGGCAAGAGCCTGGAGTGGTGCTTCCAGCACCGCGCCATCCCGCTGGGGGCTGCCATCGTTCTGCTGGCTTTCTGCGGCTGGCGGGTCTTCTCCATGGGCATCACCCTGCTGCCGGAGATCACCAGCAACGAGGCCATTGTGGAGATCTCGACCACGGCGGATATGAGCAAAGAGGATTCTTATGATGTGGCCGGGCAGGTGGTGGAAGCCCTGATGGCGGTGGACCATGTGGAAGAGGTGGGCATCACCACCGATACCAGCGTGGCCGGCATCGACGTTGGCCAGCTGGGCCTTCCCAAGGCCATTACCGACCTGCTGAACGCGGCCAACAGCTACGGCAGCTATAAGATCAATGTCAAACTGGATGAGAGCCTCTCCTCCACCCAGATCGAAACCGCCCGTCAGGCGCTGGAAGACGCCCTGGGCAGCGTGGAAAACTGCACCGGCACCGTGGAGATCAGCGGAATGCAGGAGCTCACCAGCATGATGGCCAACGGCCTCAGCGTCAAGGTCTACGGCCCCGACACGGCCACCATCACCCAGCTGGCCGATAAGGTCGTGGAGATGGTCAACAACACCGAGGGCTTTACCAACGCCACCACCGGCCTGGGCAACGGCGACGCCACCATTGAGCTGCAGATCGACCGTGATAAGGTCCGTGCCTATGGCCTGACCGTCGCACAGGTGTATCAGCAGATCGCGGCGGACCTGACCACCACCACCACCGCCAAGACCCCCGTTGTGGTGGACGGCACTTCCATGACGGTCCAGATCACCGATAACCTGGACCCCGTCACCAAGGAAAACATGATGGGCATTGCCTTTGAGACCACCACCATGTCTGCCGATGGCACCACCACCACGGGCACCTGTAAGCTCAGCGATATTGCCACCTGGACCGTGGGCACGGCCCCCGACTCCCTGACCAGCGAGAACCAGACCCAGTTCGTCACCGTCACGGCGGACACTCTGCCCGGCTACAATACCACCGTGCAGGCCCGTCAGGTCAAGAAGACGCTGGACGCCTACACCCTGACCGATGAGATGCCGGAGGGCTGCTCCTTTGACGTGGGCGGCGAGTCCGGCAACGTCAACAAGATGACCAATGAGATGGTGCAGTGGCTGGCACTGGCCCTGCCGTTCGTCTATCTGGTCATGGTGGCACAGTTCCAGAGCCTGCTGTCCCCGTTCATCGTGCTGTTTACCATCCCGCTGGCCTTTACCGGCGGCCTGCTGGGAATGCTGCTCACGGGCCAGCAGCTGACCATGATCTCTCTGATGGGCTTCATCGTCCTGATGGGTACCGTCGTCAACAACGGCATCGTTTTTGTGGACTACACCAACCAGCTCCGCCTGGGCGGCATGGAGCGCCGCGCGGCCCTCATCGCCACCGGCAAGACCCGTATGCGCCCCATCCTCATGACCACCCTGACCACGGTGCTGGCCATGCTCCAGACGGCCCTGAGCAACGATATGGCCGGCCAGCTGATGCGCGGCATGTGCGTCGTCATCATCTGCGGCCTGAGCTACGCCACCCTGATGACCCTGTACATCGTCCCGCTGATGTACGACATCCTCTTCAAGAAGCCGCCGCTCAACGTGGATATCGGCAGCGAGGAAGACCTGGACGACATCCCGGACGACGCGGCCGAGTTCCTGGCGCAGGCCAACGCGCAAGCATAAATTCCCCTGCAAACAAAAAAATCCTCATGGAGCGCTCCATGGGGATTTTCTTTTTGCAAAACCACCAAAAAATCTCCCAAAATATTGGCTGTTAATTCTAAAAAGTTCTGCCCACAAGCGTGTGAAACTATGATATAATCATAATTATGAAAGATACACTCAGGAGTGCGCCTGCTGGGTGTGAACCAAATGATGAGGAGGCGAGCGCAATGGCACAGTTTCGTTCCAAGCCTTTTGGCGTGACAAAAAGCGGCGAAAAGGTCAACGAGTACATCATCTCCAACCCCGGCGGACTGGAAGTGCATGTGCTGAACTATGGCTGTGTGATCAAAAATATCCTTGTCCCCACAAAAAAGGGCCCGGTGGACGTGGTCATAGGGCATGACACCCTGGCCGACTACGAAAACGACTTCAACTCCCAAGGCAGCACCTGCTGCGGTGCGTTTGTGGGGCGGTACGCCAACCGGATCGAGAACGCGGTGTTCAGTGTAGGCGGCAGGGCCTACCATCTGGAAGCCAACAATGGCAAAAACCATCTGCATGGCACATTCCCGCGCAAGATCTACGAGGTGAAATCCTTTGGCGATACCCTGTTACTGGAGGCGGAGAGCCCGGATGGAGAAGACGGGTTCCCCGGCAATCTGAAAATTTCGGTGCGGTATATCCTCACGGAGGACAATGCCCTGCGGATGGACTACCGGGTGTCCTCCGACGCGGACACCGTGCTGAACCTCACCAACCATACCTATTTCAATCTGGATGGTGAGGGCGATGTGCTGAACCAGAAGCTCAAGCTCTACGCGTCCCGGTATCTGGAGGGCAACAACGAAACCTGCCCCACCGGGCGCATCCTGCCCGTGGCGGGCACGCCGATGGATTTTACTTCCGGCAAACCGCTGGGCCGGGACATCGACACGGGCTTTTCCCAGACCACTATGGTGGGTGGCGGCTTTGACCACTGCTTTGTCATTGACCGGGACCGCGGCTCCAGCCAGAGCCTGTGCGCCTGGGCCACCAGCGAGAAAAGCGGCATCAGCATGAAGATGTACACCACCCAGCCGGGCATCCAGCTTTACACGGGCAATTTTTTGCAGGATTGCCCCACCCCGGGCAAGGGCGGCGTGCCGCTGCAGAAATACGGCGGCTTTGCGCTGGAGACCCAGCACTTCCCCTGCAGTCCCTCGCACCCGGAGTTTCCCACCACCATCCTCCGCGCGGGCAAGGTCTTCCGCGCCAACACCACGCTGCGTTTCTTTACCGGACGCCAGTGCGGACGCCTTTGAAAAGAGAGAACGGAATGGCCGCCCGGCCGGGCGGCCATTTTTGTGTTCCGGGTGCGCTTTCTCTCATTTGCACAAAAAGCGCCTTCCCTCCATGGGCAGGGTGCAAAAAAATTTGTGGTTCCATCATCGTGCAGAAAAAGATGCAACAAGAATCCAGCCGCATAAAATGGGCGGTACTTGATTCCGTGTGCAAAAAGCGGTATTCTTTAGGCAGCAGGGGCAAGGCCCTTACAAAGAATGCAACAATGGTGACGAGAGAGAGGTTTTTGCAATGGCAATTCTGGTTTCCGGCGGCGCTGGCTACATTGGCAGCCACACCTGCATTGAACTGTTGAACGCTGGCTACGATGTGGTGGTGGCCGATAACTACTATAACGCTTCTCCGGTGGTGCTGGAGCGGGTCAAGCAGATCACGGGCAAGGACTTCCGCTTCTATCAGGCCGATATGACCAAGCATGAGGATGTGGAGAAGATCTTCACCGAGTGCCCGGACATCACCGCGGTCATCCAGTTTGCAGCCTACAAGGCTGTGGGCGAGAGTGTCTCCAAGCCCATTGAATACTACTATAACAACCTCAACTGCACCCTGGTCATCCTGGATGTGATGCGCCGCCACGGCTGCAAGAACTTTGTCTTCAGCTCCTCGGCCACCGTTTACGGCGACCCCGCCAGTGTGCCCATCACCGAGGACTTCCCCGTGGGTGCCACCACCAACCCCTACGGCACCACGAAGGCCATGACCGAGCGCATCCTGACCGATGTCTGCAAGGCGGACCCCACCCTGAACGTGGCCCTGCTCCGCTACTTCAACCCCATCGGTGCCCACAAGTCCGGCCTCATTGGTGAGGATCCCAACGGGATCCCCAACAATCTGATGCCCTACATTGCAAAAGTCGCTGTGGGCAAACTGGAAAAAGTGCACGTCTTCGGCAACGATTACCCCACCCCGGACGGCACCGGCGTCCGCGATTACATCCACGTGGTGGATCTGGCCCGCGGCCATGTCTGCGCCATCCGCAAGCTGGAGACCAATTGCGGCCTCTTCATCTGCAACCTGGGCACCGGCAAGGGCTACAGCGTGCTGGATGTCATCCATGCCTTTGAGAAAGCCTGCGGCAAGAAGCTCCCCTACGTCATCGAGGCCCGCCGCCCCGGCGATATCGCCGAGTGCTACGCCGACCCCTCCAAGGCCAAGCGTGAGCTGGGCTGGGTGGCTGAGTACGGCATCGAGGAGATGTGCGCCGACAGCTGGAACTGGCAGAAGAAGAACCCCGACGGCTACCACACTGCAAAATAAAAGGATTTTCCACTGCGATTGTCCATAACGTTGAAAACACCCCCGTCTGCCGCGGCAGACAGGGGTGTTTTTGCATCGCGGATGGCATTTTACGATAGGACATTTTATGAAATGCGGTCCGCGACGAAATTTGTCGTTGGCATCCCTTGACAAAGGATAAAAGTTAGCCTATAGTACCATTGTTAATACAGACTAACAAATGGCCGAAGAAAGGCGGACAACCATGACACTGAAAGAACTGAACATCGGCGAAAGCGCTGTCATTGAGACGGTTGGCGGACAGGGTGCCCTCCGCCAGCATTTTCTGGATATGGGCCTGATCCCTGGGGAAAAGGTCACCCTTGTCAAGTTTGCACCCATGGGTGACCCGATGGAGCTGCAGATCCACGGCTACGCCCTGACCCTCCGGTTGGATGACGCGGCCCAGATCAACGTTTCCCCGGCAAAAACCGTCCGGGTGGTGCCCGCTGCCTGCCCGGAACAGAAAGTGGTAGAGCACCCCGGCCTGGGCGAGGGCGGCCGCTACCACACCAAAAAGGGAGAGAATCCGCTGCCGGACGGCACGACCCTCACCTTTGCACTGGCGGGCAACCAGAACTGCGGAAAGACCACCCTGTTCAACCAGCTTACCGGCTCTAACCAGCATGTAGGCAATTTCCCAGGCGTGACTGTGGACCGCAAGAGCGGTGCGATTAAGGGCCACCCGGAGACCGAAGTGACCGATCTGCCCGGCATTTACTCCATGTCGCCCTATTCCAGCGAGGAAATCGTCACCCGGCAGTTCCTCATCAATGAGAAACCCACCGGCATCATCAACATCGTGGATGCCACCAACATTGAACGGAACCTGTACTTAACGATGCAGCTCATGGAGCTGGATACCCCCATGGTGCTGGCGCTGAATATGATGGATGAGGTGCGCGGAAATGGCGGTACCATCCGCATCAACCAGATGGAGGCCATGCTGGGCATCCCGGTGGTGCCCATCTCCGCGGCCAAGAACGAGGGTGTGGATGAGCTGGTAGACCATGCCATCCATGTGGCAAAGTATCAGGAACGCCCAGGCCGGCTGGATTTCTGTGGCGAGGACGACCACGGCGGTGCGGTCCACCGCTGCATCCATGGCATCATCCATCTCATTGAGGACCACGCCAAGACAGCTGGCATCCCGGTGCGTTTTGCCGCCACGAAGCTGGTGGAGGGCGACCACCGCATTGAGGAAGCCCTGCAGCTGGATCAGAACGAAAAAGAAATGATCGAGCACATCATCCTCCAGATGGAGCAGGAGCGCGGGCTGGACCGGGCCGCTGCCATTGCGGATATGCGGTTCCACTTTATCCACCAGCTGGTGGCTCAGACCGTTGTCAAGCCCCATCAGAGCAAGGAGCAGCTCCGCAGCAACCGCATTGACCGGATCCTCACCGGCAAATATACGGCCATCCCGGCCTTTGTGGGCATCATGGCGCTGGTGTTCTATCTGACGTTCGGCGTCATCGGTTCCGGCCTGCAGGACCTGCTGGCAGTGGGAATTGACCGGCTGACCACCTTGACGGATAACGCCCTTACGGCATGGGAAGTCAACCCGGCGGTGCACTCACTGGTCATCGACGGCATCTTTACAGGCGTGGGCAGCGTGCTGAGCTTTCTGCCCATCATTGTGACCCTGTTCTTCTTCCTCTCCCTGCTGGAAGATACCGGCTACATGGCCCGTGTGGCGTTCGTCATGGACAAACTGCTCCGCCGCATCGGTCTTTCGGGCCGCAGCATCGTGCCTATGCTCATCGGCTTTGGCTGTACAGTGCCCGGCGTGATGGCCAGCCGCACCCTCCCCTCGGAGCGTGACCGAAAAATGACCATCCTGCTCACTCCGTTTATGAGCTGCTCGGCCAAGCTGCCCATTTACAGCCTGTTTGCAGCGGCATTTTTTCCGCGTCAGGCCGCGTTGGTCATGGTGGGATTGTATTTCCTTGGCATCCTCGTGGGCGTAGGAATGGCCATTCTCCTCAAGGGAACGGTCTTCAAGGGCGAGGCCGTGCCCTTTGTGATGGAGCTGCCCAACTATCGCCTGCCGGGCCTGAAAAACGTGGCCCAGCTGCTCTGGGAAAAGGCCCGGGATTTCCTCGAGCGGGCGTTTACGGTCATCTTTATAGCCACCATCGTCATTTGGTTCCTGCAGAACTTTGACCTCCGGCTCCGCCTGACGTCTGACCCGCAGACCAGCATTCTGGCCCTGCTGGCGGGCGGGATCGCGCCGCTGTTCGCGCCGCTGGGCTTTGGCGACTGGCGTGTCTCCACGGCCCTCATCACCGGCTTTATGGCAAAGGAGAGCGTTGTTTCCACCCTGACCATCCTGTTCGGCTCCTCGGCAGCCTTTGCAGCTGCCCTTACCCCGGCCCAGGCGGCCCCGCTGCTGGTCTTCTGCCTGCTGTATACCCCCTGCATTGCTGCAGTGGCCTCTGTCAAGCGTGAGCTTGGCGGTAAGTGGGCGGCCATCATGGTGTTAAACCAGTGCGTCACCGCGTGGCTTTGCGCGCTGGTAATGCGGCTGATCCTGCTGACGATTTAACAGCAAAATGAGAAAAAAGCTCTGTCGGGTTCCGGCAGAGCTTTTTTCATTCTTGACAGAGAAAACGGCCTGTGCTATAATCGCTTCAAATTTGAATAATCTAAAATTGAAAGAAGTGAAGCTGCATGAACCCCAGCCTGGAATTCTCACAGAAGTTTGTGGTGGGCTACAACGCTGCCTGCAAGCCTCTGTGTCAGGAGCTCAAGCTGCCGCAGACGGCGCTGGATATCCTGCTGTTCCTCGTCAATAACCCCGAATACAAGACGGCCAGCGACATCGTGGAGGTGCGAAAGCTAAAAGCGAACCTTGTCTCGGTCAATGTGGACCGCCTCGTGCAGGAGGGCTACCTCCGGCGGGAGGCCGTGGCAGGTGACCGCCGCAAGACCCTGCTCATCGGGACGGAAAAGGCCCGCTCCGTGGTAGAGCGGGGCCGGGAGGTGCAGAACCGTTTTCTGGAGCGGCTGCTGGACCACACGGACGAAGCCCAGCGGGCGGCGTTTTTTGCCACGCTGGAGACCATGAGCAAAAATCTGGATGCCATCATTGAGGGGGAAGATTAAGATGCAAATTTTGTATGTTCTTCTGGTCACATTTTTTGCCGGCATGGGTGCCGGCCTCGGCACCGGCTTTGCCGGGATGAGTGCGGCGGCGGTCATCAGCCCCATGCTCATCACGTTTCTGGGCATGGACCCCTACATGGCCGTGGGCATCGCCCTTTCGTCGGACGTTCTGGCCAGTGCGGTGTCCGCTTACACCTACCACAAGAATCAGAATCTGGACGTGAAAAACGGCCTCATCATGATGGCCAGCGTGCTGGGATTCACGGTGGTGGGCAGCTGGCTGGCAAGCCTTGTCCCCTCTCGGACGATGGGCGGCTTCTCGGTGTTTATGACGTTCCTGCTGGGCATCAAGTTCATCGTCAAGCCGGTCATGACCACCAAAGAGGCCATGCAGGGGATCTCCGCGAAAAAGCGTGCCATCCAGTCCATCGTCTGCGGTGTCATCACTGTCTCTTATACACATCTCCGAGCCCACGAGACCGGAGCCTATCTCGT
>ENA-OXEY01000711-OXEY01000711.1-human-gut-metagenome-genome-assembly--contig:-NODE-711-length-12588-cov-11.811139_pt1 | contig 12588 bp, 7 predicted proteins | sample MGYA00249365_ERZ652263 | MGnify/ENA primary metagenome ERZ652263 (study PRJEB26925, sample SAMN05826763) | human gut metagenome | biome: ENVO:2100002; feature: ENVO:00000062; material: ENVO:00002003...
ATCTACACTATCCTCTTCGTCGGCAGCGTCAGATGTGTATAAGAGACAGGGTCAACAAGGCTGCATATGATAAGGCTCTCCTTATGGAGAGCAATGAGCACATGGCGGAGGTGCTTTACGGAACCTTCTTTGCGGACAGGACGGATTCGGAGGGCGGAGTGTGTGCTACCATATATCAGGCACAGCAGAACTATCCGAAGGCGGTGAAGGCCGATAAGGACGGACTCTATGTGATGTTGGTGCCTGAGGGCTTTAACGATGTGATTATGCAGCCGGGTATGGCGCGCGAGCAGAGGTTCATGCTGCATTTCCATGCTGCGGCTGAGAGCCTTGAGGAGCTTGACAACAGGAGTCTTATCTACCAGATGCCGGACAGACCGGTTATTGCACCCGATGTATATAAAAATTCCGGTGCCGTGACGGATGTGTTCGCAGACAAATGCTCACCTGAGATTGACATGCTGCTTATAGGAAAGGCGGATTCCAGGGCGCGAAGCTTCGGAATGCTCAACTGGGGAGATACGATTGACCAGAATTACACTAAGCAGGGACGTGGCGGCGGAGCTGCCGTGTGGGCTAACAATGAGTATGATTTTCCTCATGCCTGTGCACTTATGTACATGAGGATGGGGATAAGAAGATATCTTGATTTCTGTATGGTGCATGCAAGCCACTGGATGGATGTGGATGTGTGCCACTACAGCAGTGACCCGCTTAAGTTAGGCGGTCTTACGGAGCATACCAAGGGACATGTTATCAACGGCGTCATGGTTCCGAGCCACGAATGGGTTGAGGGCTTCCTTGACTATTATCACCTTACAGGTGATGAGAGAGGGCTTGAGACTGCTGTCGGAATAGGGGATAACATTATAAGGCTTCTCGACACCCCGGCCTATGCCGTGGCGGGTGAGAGCAATGCAAGAGAGACAGGATGGGCACTTAGGGCGCTCACAGCACTGTACATTGAGACAGGAGAGGAAAAATATCGTATTAAATGCGATAAGATAGTCGGATATTTTGAAAAATGGTACGAGGACTATGGATGCTTTGCCGCACCATATACGGACAACACACTTATCCATGTTGGATTTATGATTTCTGTTGCGGTTGGCAGTCTTATGAGGTACTATAGAGTCAACAAAACGGATTCTCTGAAAAATCTTATTATGCTGGCGGTCGATGATATTCTTGACAACTGCATGTTAGAGTGTGGGTTATTCTACTATAAAGAGCTGCCTAGCCTTACACGGCTCGGAAATAATACACTTCTGCTCGAGGCGATGGCTACAGGGTATGAGCTTACCGGAGACAGGAAATATTTAGAGGCAGGCCTGGGTACCATCAGACGTGTTCTGCAGGAGCCTTATAAGTATGTCGGCGGTGATAAGCAGATAGTAGGAGATGCACTTGTCACATCAGGTGACTCTACAAAGAATTTTGCACAGAGTTTTTATCCGGTTGCGTATTACTATAAGTGCCTGGTTGAGGCGGGAATGGACGAGTATGTACACATTTAAGGATAATGTTCTGAAAATATCGGTCCGCAGTCTTGTGGAATTTATCTGCCGTAGCGGGGATATTGACACAAGACGCGGGCAGGGCGGGGACAAGGCTGCCATGGATGCAGGCAGCAAGGCTCACCGCAGAATACAAAAGCAGATGGGTTCACAGTATGAGGCGGAGGTTCCGATGAGAATGGAATTTCCGTCTCTTAATTATACCATCGTAATAGAAGGAAGAGCGGACGGAGTTATAACGGAGGATGAGGGAATTACTATAGATGAAATCAAGGGGACATACCGCAATTTTAAGTATCTTGATGAGCCGGTCAAGGTTCACAAGGCGCAGGCGATGGTGTACGCATACATAAAGAGCGTCAAGGATTCACTTGAAAGTATCCGTGTGATGATGACTTATGTTAACCTTGACACTGATGAGATAAAATATTTTACAGAGACCATCTCGTTTGCAGAGCTTGAGAAATGGTTCATGGGTGTGCTTGACAGCTTCAGAAGATGGAGCGATTTTCTCTATGAGAGCGGGAAAAGGAGAAAGGAATCGCTTCACGGAATGGATTTTCCGTTTCCGTACCGTGATGGGCAGAGAGATATAGCTGTCAGTGTCTACAGAATTATACGCATGCAGAAAAAACTTTTCATTCAGGCACCTACAGGAGTGGGAAAGACCATGTCTACGGTCTTTCCGGCGGTTAAAGCCATAGGTGAGGGGCTGGGTGACAAGCTGTTTTATCTAACTGCAAAGACCATAACGCGCACTGTGGCAGAGGAGGCTTTTTCAATACTGCGCTCTAAGGGCGCGTATTTCAGGACAGTGACGATAACAGCTAAGGAAAAGATATGTATGTGTGGTAAGCCGGAGTGCAATCCGCTTGCGTGTCCGTATGCCAAGGGACATTTTGACAGGGTGAATGAAGCCGTGTATGACATGGTGACACATGAGGACGTGATAGACCGTGCTGTGATTGAGGACTATGCGAACAAGTACACGGTATGCCCTTTTGAGATGTCACTTGATGCGACCTACTGGGTTGACGGAATTATATGTGATTACAACTATGTGTTTGACCCGGATGTATATTTAAAGAGGTATTTTTCCGATGGCTCATCGGGGGATTATATTTTTCTGATAGATGAGGCGCATAATCTTGTCGACAGGGCAAGGGATATGTACAGCGCAAGCCTCTGCAAGGAAGCTTTTCTTAAGGTCAGAAGGCTTGTGGAGAAGGTGGATAAGCGCCTTGCTTCGGCACTTGCAAGGTGCAACAAGAATTTTCTTGAGCTGAAAAAAATATGCGATGATGTGATTGTTCTTGACAGTATCGGCGCGGTGACAATGGCGCTTAATTCACTTTTTGAGGAGTTCACAAGATTTTTTGAGGAGAAGCCTGAGTTTGAGTACAGTGAGGAGGCATCAGAGCTTTTCTTTGAGGTGCGGCATTTCCTCAATATGTACGACCTGATACAGGATAACTATGTGATTTACGGTGAGCACACGGATGACGGCTTTATGGTAAAGCTGTTCTGCGTGAATCCTTCGCCGTGCCTTGCCGGGCGGCTTGAAAAGGGCAAGGCAGCGGTGTTCTTTTCGGCGACACTGCTCCCTGTGACGTACTATAAGGAGCTTTTAAGCCAAAAGGATGATTACGCCATATATATCAAGTCTCCATTTGATTCCGGCAACAGGCTGCTGGCGGTCGGGTACGATGTGACGAGCAGATACACAAGGCGCAATGAGACGGAATTTCTAAAGATAAAGAGCTATATTGCCGACATTACTGCGCAGAAAAAGGGAAACTATATGGTGTTTTTTCCATCCTATGGGTATATGGACAGCGTGTATAAGCTCTACAGCGAGGAGGAGCGGAGAAACATAATCGTGCAGAACCGAGGTATGACTGAGGCTGAGAGGGAGCAGTTCCTTGACAGATTCAGGGGAACGGCGGCATCAGTGACAGGGGAAAAATCTGTGACAGAGAATACGGATTGGGGTGAGGCGGTCTTAGTAGATGATTGTGCAATCCGCAAAGAAAATAATAGCGAAGAAACGTCAGAAAGAGATTGTATCGGCTTCTGCGTCACAGGCGGTGTCTTTTCGGAGGGTATTGACCTGAAAAATGAGAGTCTTATCGGCTGCATTATAGTGGGAACCGGTATTCCGCAGATATGTACGGAACGCAGACTTTTAAAGGACTATTATGACGAAAAGGATGGCAACGGCTACAATTATGCGTACACCTATCCGGGGATGAACAAGGTTCTGCAGGCAGCAGGGCGCGTCATAAGAACGATGGACGATGTGGGGGTCATAGTGCTTCTTGATGAGCGCTTTGCAAGGAGTGAGTATGTGAGGCTGTTTCCGGCGGAGTGGGCGGACTATAAGCTGTGTAATCTTAAGGATGCACCGAAGCTGGTGGCAGAGTTCTGGGATGGGCATAGTTAATATAGTAATATTTGTAATAAAAGGTCTTTATATTTTGAGAGGATTGCTTTATAATGATTAGGATTATGTAAAAGTGCGTTTTACAGGGTGTGTTATCAGCGTACCCGAAAATGCATTGGAATGAGGAGTTATATGATAGAAGAAGTAGTAACTGTGGCGATGCCGGTGAGTGAGAAGATTGTTATCCGCAAGAATAGGATAATGTCGGAAAATCTTGACAACAGGGCTAAGAGACTGTCAATCGTGACCGGAATACATGGTGATGAGCTTGACGGACAGTATATATGCTATGAGCTTAACCGCAGAATCAATGAACATATAGAGCTGCTTGACGGTATTGTGGATATATATCCGGCCGTCAATCCGCTTGGAATAGAGAGCTGTACGCGCGGTATGCCGATGTTCGACCTTGATATGAACCGTGTGTTTCCGGGAATTGAGAACGGTGCGACGGCGGAATATCTTGCGTCTAAGATTGTGAATGATATTATAGGAAGCGACATGTGCGTTGACCTGCATTCATCGAATATATTTATAAAGGAGACACCGCAGGTGCGCGTGTTCGACCAGTTTAAGGATAAGCTTATGCCGTATGCTTACCTTCTCAATGCTGATTTTATCTGGGAATATAAGATAAATATGGTGCTTGAGGCGACGCTCGCCAACAGTCTTAATCATCTTGGCGTTCCTACCCTCGTGATAGAGATGGGAGTCGGAAACAGGATTGAGAAGTCCTATGGTGACCAGATTATCGAAGGTATATTCAATCTCATGTGTGAGCTTGGTATGTGGAAGGGGAAAAAGACACCTGTAAAGAAGCCGATGATATCGACGGAGGGTGAGATTACAGTGCTACATGCCAAGGTTACGGGATTGTTCGTGCCGGCGGATGGTGCCATGATGAAGTATGTACAGTTTGGAGAGCATATAGGTGACATAGTCGAACCGCTTACGGGAAGACTGTTACACCGGGTTGAGGCTCCGTGTGAAGGAAGAATATTTACGTTCCGAGAGTACCCTGTGGTATATGAGGGAGCTATCCTGTGCAGAATTTTTACAGGAGGTAAGCAGAATGGTTAAGAAGGAATTATATACACTTAAGGGCTATAACAGAGAAGATTTCAATATAACAGGCTACAGCTTCGGAAGTGGGGAGAAGGCTGCCTGTATAGTCGGTGCGATAAGAGGAAATGAGTATCAGCAGATGTATATCTGCTCCCAGCTTATCAGGGTCTTAGGTGAGCTTGAGGAAAGAGGACAGATAACTGCCAACAATGAGATTCTGGTTGTACCATGTCTCAACCATTATTCCGTCAATGTCCAGAAGCGCTTCTGGGCGATGGACAATTCGGATATCAACAGAAGATTTCCCGGAATACACGGAGGAGATACGACACAGAATATTGCCGCTGAGTTCTTTGAAAAGGTTAAGGGCTACAGCTATGGAATACAGTTTACAAGCTTTTATATGCAGGGGGATTTCATCCCGCATGTGCGCATGATGGAGACAGGGCATCAGAGCCCGAGTCTTGCCAATCTGTTCGGGCTTCCGTATGTGGTCATAAGAAAGCCGAAGCCGCTTGACACCACCACGCTTAATTATAACTGGCAGATGTGTGGGACATGTGCATTTTCGATATATACGAATTGCAGTGATTATATAGATGATGTTTCCGCAAGACAGGCTGTGGCAAGTGTACTTCGCTTCTTGACGAGAATGGGTATTATAAAGTATTATAACCATAGCGGATTTATTGCGCATGTACTTGACGAGGATGAGCTTATGGCTGTCAAGACCAACACGGCCGGGCTGTATCGTAGATTAAAGAGTCCAAGTGACCCTGTATATAGAGGAGATATCATAGGTGAGGTTATAGACCCTTATGAGGGGGAAGTGATTAATCAGGTCATTTCACCGACGGAGGGGATTATATTTTTTGCACATACAGCACCTACGGTTATGGAGAACAATGTTGTCTACAGAATTATCCGCAGACTTCATGAGTAATAAATAACGCACAAAAATATGTCATGGGACATGAACATGGAGGAAAAAATGAGCAAGGTTAGACGAGTTTATTCTGAGAAGATGCCTGCATTCGCTGTCAAGGCAAAGGAGCTAAGTGATGAGATTTCCAATTATCTTAACATCAACACGGTTAAGAATGTACGCGTGCTTATCCGCTACGATATTGAGAATATCTCAGATGAGGTGTATAAGGATGCATTGGTTACTGTCTTTTCTGAGCCGCCTGTAGATTATGTTTATGAGGAGGATTTTGGAAAGAAGGCAGGCGAGAAGGTGTTCGCTGTTGAATTTCTCCCGGGACAGTTCGACCAGAGAGCCGATTCTGCCGTACAGTGTGTGAAGCTTCTTAAGGAGGACGAGGAGCCTGTTATAAGAACAGCCACCGTATATGTCATTGATGGAGACGTTACGGATGATGAGCTTGCCCGCATAAAGAGCTTCTGTATCAACCCGGTTGATTCAAGAGAGGCTGATATGGCTAAGCCGGAGACACTTGTCACTGTTTTTGCTGAGCCGGCGGACGTAAAGATATTTGACGGCTTTAAGGATATGGATGATGACAAGCTGTCAGAGCTTTACAAGTCACTTGGTCTTGCCATGACATTTAAAGATTTTAAGCATATACAGAATTATTTCAAAAATGAGGAGAAGCGTGATCCATCCATGACGGAAATCCGTGTTCTCGATACATACTGGTCTGACCATTGCCGTCATACTACATTCTCCACGGAGCTTAAGAATGTAAGCTTCGGCGATGGAGATTACAAGAAGCCAATTGTTGATACCTACAATCGTTACCTTGCTGACAGAGAGGTTATCTTCAAGGGCAGAGATGACAAGTTCGTATGCCTCATGGATATTGCACTTCTTGCGATGCGTAAGCTGAAGAAGGAAGGAAAGCTCGAGGATATGGAAGTATCCGATGAGATAAATGCGTGCAGCATCGTGGTTCCTGTCACAATAGACGGAGTAACAGAGGAGTGGCTTGTCAACTTTAAGAATGAGACACATAACCATCCTACAGAGATAGAGCCGTTCGGTGGTGCTGCAACCTGTCTTGGCGGTGCAATCCGTGACCCGCTCTCAGGTAGAACCTATGTATATCAGGCTATGAGGGTTACAGGTGCGGGAGATCCTACCGTCCCTGTAAGTGAGACCATGAAGGGAAAGCTTCCGCAGAAGAAGCTTGTGCGCGGAGCCGCCAACGGCTACAGCTCCTACGGCAACCAGATTGGTCTTGCAACAGGCTATGTAAAGGAGATTTATCATCCTAATTATGTTGCAAAGAGAATGGAAATCGGTGCAGTTATGGGTGCCGCACCGAGAAAGAATGTCATCCGTGAGACATCGGATCCGGGCGATATCATCATTCTTCTCGGCGGAAGAACAGGACGTGACGGCTGTGGCGGTGCTACAGGCTCATCCAAGGTTCACACAGAGGCTTCCATTGAGACCTGCGGAGCTGAGGTCCAGAAGGGTAATGCACCTACAGAGCGTAAGATTCAGAGATTATTCAGAAGAAGCGAAGTAAGCCTTCTTATTAAGAAATGTAATGACTTTGGTGCAGGCGGTGTCTCTGTTGCAATCGGTGAGCTTGCCGATGGTCTTAACATCAACCTTGACAAGGTTCCGAAAAAGTATGCAGGTCTTGACGGAACTGAGATAGCAATTTCCGAGTCACAGGAGAGAATGGCTGTTGTTGTAGACAGGAAGGATGTAGATAAGATGCTTGCTTATGCGGCAGAGGAGAATCTTGAAGCTGTTCCTGTCGCTGAGGTTACACCTGAGAAGAGACTTGTCATGTACTGGAGAGGAAAGAAGATTGTTGATATCAGCAGAGCTTTCCTTGATACTAACGGTGCTCATCAGGAGACAGATGTACATGTAAATATCCCATCCAGGGACGGAAGCTGCTTTAACGCGCCTGTTGTGGAGGATGTACGTGCTAAGTGGCTTGAGACTCTTGCAGACCTCAATGTATGTTCACAGAAGGGACTTGTCGAGATGTTCGACGGCTCAATCGGTGCAGGCTCGGTATTCATGCCTTACGGCGGTAAGTACCAGCTTACAGAGGTTCAGACTATGGTTGCGAAGCTTCCTGTTCTTAAGGGTAAGACAGATACAGTCACCATGATGAGCTACGGCTTCGACCCATATCTCTCATCATGGAGTGCTTATCATGGAGCTGTATACGCAGTGCTTGAGTCTGTTGCAAAGATTGTCTGCGCAGGCGGTGATTTCTCCAAGGTAAGATTTACCTTCCAGGAGTACTTCAGAAGAATGACAGAGGATGCCTCACGCTGGGGTGAGCCTTTCAAGGCACTTCTCGGTGCTTATGATGCACAGCTTGGCTTCGGTCTTCCGTCAATCGGAGGTAAGGACAGTATGTCCGGAACCTTTAACGATATGGATGTTCCTAACACACTCGTATCCTTCGCAGTTGACGTTGCCAAGTCACAGGATGTCATCACACCTGAGTTTAAGAAGGCAGGAAACAAGGTTGTTCTCTACACAATCAGGACGGATGAGTATGATCTTCCGGATTATGAGGCAGTTAAGAAGTTATATTCGGATATAAGCAAGGATATTGCAGACGGTGTTATCGTATCAGCATATACACTTGATGCCAAGGGAATCGCAGCGGCAGTCAGCAAGATGGCATTCGGTAACAAGCTTGGTGTTAAGCTTGATGCTTCAGCGGTCAGCGCCGATAAGCTTTTCGCTCCGATGTACGGATGTATCGTAGCGGAAGTCGCAGCGGACAAGAACGGTGTTGCAGACGGCACTGTAATCGGTGAGGTTACGGACAAGGCTGCATTTGAGTACGCCGATGTAAAGATTGGTGTTGAGGAAGCACTTGCTTCATGGAAGGCTACACTTGAGAAGGTATTCCCTACAGTTGCCGTAAAGGGTGGCAAGGAGCTTGACACACCTGTATACAGCACAGATAAGGTATATGTATGCAGGAATAAGGTTGCCAGACCTACAGTGTTCATCCCTGTATTCCCAGGAACCAACTGTGAGTATGACAGCACCAAGGCATTCGAGCGCGCAGGTGCAGACGTGGTAACTAAGGTATTCAAGAACCTTTCAGCCGAGGATATCCGTGATTCGGCACATGAGTTCGCTGATGAGATTAAGAAAGCACAGATTATCATGTTCCCTGGCGGCTTCAGCGCAGGTGATGAGCCGGACGGTTCGGCTAAGTTCTTTGCGACAGCCTTCAGAAATGCGGCGATTACAGAGGAAATCAACAAGCTTATAAATGAGAGAGACGGTCTTGTGCTCGGTATATGTAACGGTTTCCAGGCTCTCATAAAGCTCGGTCTTGTACCTTACGGTGAAATCAGAATGCAGACACCTGATTCACCTACACTTACCATGAACACAATCGGACGCCACGTATCTAAGATGGTTTATGCAAAGGTTGTCACCAATAAGTCCCCATGGCTTGCAGGAGCACAGCTTGGCGGAGTATACTGTAACCCTGCTTCACACGGTGAGGGTCGTTTCGTAGCCAATGATGAGTGGCTTAAGAAGCTCTTTGAGAACGGACAGGTTGCAACACAGTATGTCGATGTGAACACAGGAATACCTACAATGGATGAGGAGTGGAATCCTAATGGTTCATATATGGCAATTGAGGGTATCACAAGCCCGGATGGAAGAATCCTTGGTAAGATGGCTCACTCTGAGCGCCGCGGCGATTCAGTGGCTATCAACATCTACGGAGAGCAGGACATGAAGATATTTGAGTCCGGCGTGAAGTACTTCCTGTAATGTCCTGCACTGTTGGTGCCTGTCACCTACAGGCGCGGATATAGTTATAGTATAAAAAAATAGTTATATAATTGAATGTAAGGTCAGAACCTGCATAGCAACATCAGCCGCCAAAGCCACCGGTAATTTATATCCGGTGGCGGAGGTGACAGGTGCTGCTAAGCGTGTTTTGGCGATTATGTATGCTGCCTGTGGACAGCAGCATTGGAGATTGAGATCAGTATGAAAAAAAGTGTTAAAAAAGAGATATTCGGATATCTCAGGATAATCGTAGCCGGCGTTGTGATTGCCGTGCTCCTCAATAAATTTGTTATCATAAATGCGGACATTACGTCTGAGTCGATGAGCACCACCTTTGAGAAGGGCGATAAGCTTATCGGCTTCAGGCTTAGCTATATATTTTCCAAGCCGGAGAGAGGCGATGTGATCATATTTGAGTACCCGGATGACGGCGATAAGCTTCTCATCAAGAGAGTTATAGGACTTCCGGGGGAGATGGTCATAATAAAGGATGGACTTGTGTATATCAACGGCAGTGAGGTGCCACTTGAGGAGCCTTACGCCCATGGCGTGAGCAGGCAGGATTTCGGACCTTATCTCATTCCGGCGGACTGCTATTTCGTGCTGGGGGATAACAGGGATAATTCTAAGGATTCAAGATACTGGAAGAATACCTATGTCACGAAGAAGCAGATAATTGCCAAGGCATTGTTCAGATATAATAATGGATTTAAGATTATAGAATAGCTTATACTTTTTGTTTAGACCTGACACGTTTTACGTTACAGGTCTTTTGTTTTTTTAAGTTCCTTTCAGGGCAATATATCATGCCAAATCAGCTTTCGTGTCAAAAGTATCCCATTCATGACGGGAGCATTGCTTTTTGCCGCTCATCGGATATAATTTTATTAACGAATAGATATGGTGATGTTGGGGTCAAAACATGCCAACTTAATGTATGAATGTATAACGTATTATATTTATGCATATCAGCTCCGTTGTACGAAGCAAGATGTTCTAAGAACATCTAAGCTTCTTCCAAAAGTCGTGATATGCATAAATATAATACGTTATACATGCTAAGTTTATAGCACATGTTTTGACCCGAACCATAGATATGCATATAACAAGAAAGGAATTAGTAGAAATGAAAATATATAATAAAAATAAGAAGATGTATATGCTGCTTTTTTTTGCAATGATAGTCGTGCTGCTCGTATTTAAGATAATATATATCAGGCGTGAATATATTTATTTGAATACGGATTATAGTGTTTACGTTGTTATGTTTATGCCTTTTGCAATTTACTATGCACTAAAATATGTGGACAATATAACAAGTGCGACTGCATTGAATTGGCTCTGTACCGTTCCTATGAGTATGTATCTTTATCAGAGCATGTATCTTCGTTTCAGACAATTTGATATGTTGATTGTATATTCTTTAATGGGAATTTTTATAAATTTAATTGTTTTTAAAAAGACTGAAATGAAAGAATTTATATTGGCAGTATCAGGATATATAATGTTGAGTATATTGACGCTTGCCGGGGCAGTACGGGAATTGGTTAATGCTGTTAACGGAAGGAATTATGAGCAGTGCTTGGTTATGAATATTATAAAGAATGCCAAATGTTTTAAAGCCTCGGCTGACTCGCAACAATACCTTGATGCCCTGCTTTATTTACCCGGCAAAAATTTGCGGCAGTATTTTATTGCAGAAAAGATAACACAATATGGGATTTTGAATGTACTCTTTGTTTTTATTTTGATTGTCGGGGTATTGGCAGTTCTGTTATATAAAAATTATAAAAGAAATAACGAGGTATCTCTGATAGCCACGGCAATAATGATTATACAAAGTGTATGTTTTTTATTGGTTAACTTGGGCATTTTAAGAGGCTCTGTTTATGAGATTCCGTTTTTCAAAGAAAATACATTCTATTCTGTCTGTCAGTTATTACTGTTGGGAGCTGCACTGGACATTAAAGGAAGCGTTTTGAACATTGCGAAGAAAAGAATATGATTGTATGGTGTAAAAGGGATGTATACCGGAATGAAAAATGACATGATGTTAAGTATTTTGGTTTGTGACGATGACAAATATTTTTTTGAGATACTAAGAGACTGCTTATGCAAAAATATGTATTTTAATAAGTCTGATTTTCTGTATTCCGGCCATAAAGAAGATATGCTTAAAACGTATAGGAAGGTAAAACCGGATCTTGTATTTATGGATATTGAAGTTGGCGAAGATATTGGATTTGATATAATAAGGGAGCTGCTTAAAGAGGGATATTCACCACAGGTTGTTTATATAACCAATTATGATTATTATGTTTTTGATGCTTTTGTTGGTCAGCCGTTAGGCTTTGTAAGAAAACAGAGTTTAGAAACCGACTTGGAAACTGTTTTACGGGAAGTTAACAGGGTGCTGGAGAAAAAGCTAAAAGTAATTGAAATTACAAGCGGAACAACTAAGTATACTTTAAAATTAAGTGAAATAATTGCCTTTGAAATATTTGTTCATGATATGACAGTGTATTATTATGACGATACGGAACTTACAGTGAGGTATACGCTGAAAAAAATTGAAAATGAATTGAATAAGTATGATTTTATAAAGATAAGCAGAAATACGTTAATAAATCTTAATTATATAAAGGATATGTCAAAAGATATGATTGTCATGAAGAATGGCAGAAGGTTTTACATATCATCAAGAAATGTGACAGAGGTAAAAAACAGATTTAAGAAATTTAATGAGGAAAGACATGATTAAGAAATACTTAAATCTGTCTCTTATACACATCTGACGC
>ENA-OXEY01000722-OXEY01000722.1-human-gut-metagenome-genome-assembly--contig:-NODE-722-length-12490-cov-8.781906_pt1 | contig 12490 bp, 9 predicted proteins | sample MGYA00249365_ERZ652263 | MGnify/ENA primary metagenome ERZ652263 (study PRJEB26925, sample SAMN05826763) | human gut metagenome | biome: ENVO:2100002; feature: ENVO:00000062; material: ENVO:00002003...
TCTTCGTCGGCAGCGTCAGATGTGTATAAGAGACAGGCTTTGGGTGCTTTTTCCGCCTTGGCGGCTTTTACAGGCTTTTCAACCGGGGCCGGGGCCTCGGCTGCGGCCTCCATCTTGGGTTTTCTGCCCCGCACCGGGGGCGCTGCTTTCACCGGGGCGGGCACGCCGTCCCAGGGGTGGCCGGAGATGACCGGGATCTGACGGCGGTTCAGCTTTTCGATGCCGGCCAGATACTCTTTTTCCTCCGGTGCGCAGAAGCTCACCGCCGTGCCGTCGGCACCGGCGCGGGCCGTGCGCCCGATGCGGTGGACATAGGTCTCGGGCACCTCGGGCAGGTCGTAGTTGAAGACATGGGACAGCTCGCTGATGTCAATGCCGCGGGCCGCGATATCGGTGGCCACCAGCACTTTTGTTTTGCCGGCCTTGAAGCCCTCCAACGCCGCCACGCGGGCGGACTGGCTCTTGTTGCCATGGATGGCGGCGGCAGGGATGCCCTGCTTGTTGAGGTCTTTGGCGATCTTATCCGCGCCGTGCTTGGTGCGGCTGAACACCAGTGCGTTGGCCACCGGCGGGTTCAGGTTCTTGATGAGCCAGGGCAGCAGGAACTTCTTGTTGCCTTTCTCCACAAAATACAGGCTCTGGTCGATGCGGTCCACGGTGCTGGAGACCGGGTCCACCTTGACGAACGCCGGGTCTTGCAGGATGCCGGCGGCCAGCTGCTCGATCTCTTTGGGCATGGTGGCGCTGAACATGAGGTTCTGGCGCTGCTTGGGCAGCTTGGCGATCACTTTCTTCACGTCGTGGACAAAGCCCATGTCCAGCATCCGGTCGGCTTCGTCCAGCACAAAAATTTCAATGTTCGAGAGGTCCACCAGCCCCTGCCCCACCAGGTCGTTCAACCGGCCCGGGCAGGCGATGAGGATCTCAACGCCCTTTTTGATGGCCTCCACCTGCGGAGCCTGGCCCACACCGCCAAAGATGACGGTGGCGCGCAGCTTCTGGTACTTGCCGTAGGCGGCAAAGCTCTCCCCGATCTGGAGCGCCAGTTCCCGGGTGGGGGTGAGGATCAGCGCCCGGATGGCACCCGGCTTGCGGGGCTTGGCGGCATTGAGGCGGTCCAGCATGGGCAGCGCGAAAGCAGCGGTCTTGCCGGTGCCCGTCTGGGCGCAGCCCATTAAATCCCGTCCTTCCAGCACCGGCGGAATGGCTTTGGCCTGGATGGGCGAGGGCGTTTCGTAGCCCGCCTCCGCAATGGCACGCAGCAGGGGGGCGGACAGATTCAGTTCGTTAAAAGTCATGGTTCTCCTATTGGGTTATTCGATAATTTTCCGGCACTCGATGTAATAGCGTTTTTCCTCCGCATGGCCCATACTGAACGTCTTGCGGGGCAGCACGCCGCCCATCACGATGCCTTTGAACAGGTCGCTCTTTTCAAAGGGCGGCAGCAGGAAGCCCACCCCGCCCTGTTTGGTCAGGGCACGGACCGCAGGCTCATCGTGGACATAATCCACCCGGGCCTCCTTATGGCGGGCCATAAAGTACTCAATAAATTCATCAATGGTGCCCACGGTCAGGGGGGCCACCGGGTCTTCAAAGCTCAGCACATTGGCGATGTGGGGGCCTGCCAGGGTAAAGGACTGCTTTTTGGAGCTGCCAAAGCAGATGCCCGCCATATTGCCGTCGCTCCAGGTAATGAGGGCCAGCAGCACGGCCCCGCAGTCCACGTTGAAGAGCACCCGGTGGATGGGCTCGATCTCAATGGCAGGCGAATGGACATTGCACACCTCGGCCAGGCACCAGCGGGCGGGGTGGGTCTCCCGCTGCTCGGGCGTCAGGGTGGGTTTCAGCTCTTCCCAGTAAGCCTTGGCGGAGGCCAGCGAGTGGTTGCCGTCGCCCACAGCCAGCGTCAGGGGTTTGGCCCCCCTGGCCTCCGGGTACTTGGCGTCAAAGGCCTCCTGGCTGCCCAGGCCCTGCAGGGCCGCGTCGATCCGGGCCAGCAGGGCGGGGTCTTCCACAGCCCAGCCCGCAATGTGGCCGCCGCCCAGCATCAGCTCGCCCTCGTACACCTTGCGCAGCTCGTTCTTGCGGGCACCGATGGGCTCAATGAGGGTGCAGGCCGGGTCATCGGCCAGCATCATCACATGGGGCGTTTCGAGGCAGGCACCCCGGCGCACCGCCATGCGGGGCGGGATGCGCTCCTCCACCGTCCGCTCACTGGGACGGATGGCCTGGCGGGCACCCTGGGCATAGCTGTAGGCTTCCAGGTCGATCTTGCCCACGAGGCCCTGCCGCACCCGGCCGCTCCGCTCGGTGCGCTCCACATAAATGAAGCCGTCTACCGCGCGGGTCAGCACGTTGTGGGCATAGTCCTCCATGGTCTCGTGGATCTTGGCCACCCGGGCGGGCACATCGCTTTCTTCCAGATAGACCTCCGGCAGGATCAGGTTCAAGGCGCTGGGGCTGCCTGCTGCCGCCTCCGCGGCCCGCTCCCAGTAAGAACGGTCGCTGGTAAACTGATCACAGGCCACACAGCCCCACTGCTCCAGCGGGATCTGCTCCGCAGGCAGCAGAATGTGTGCCGGGGAAAAGCACGATGTCTGATTCATAGTGGATTCCTCGCTTTCATCTTTCCAAAAATGCAGCCAACGCAATACTTACGATCACTCGAACCGGCCTGCCGCGTCGTCCCGGATGACGGTGTGCTCCACACCGGCGTCCTCCAGCATCCGGGTCAGGGTGGTGCGGCCAGCTTCATCCAGCGCGGAAGAGCCGGGCACCTCCACCAGCAGGTTTTTCATGCCCAGCTGGGCAGCCGGCACGCCCAGCGCGCTGGTGGCATCCGTCACCTGGCTCAGGCTGTAGCCGTACCAGAGGGTGACTTCGGTGCCAAAACGGCTCTGCCAGGCGGCAATGTCCGCCGCCAGCTGCCCGGCACGGTCCACCCCGTTGGTGCTGCCGTAATCCTGCTTGGAGCTGGTGGAAGACGGGAACTGCACGTTCTTCAGCAGCACCTGATCAAAGCCCATGCCGTGCACTTCCTCGATCAGGTCGCCGATATACTGCACCGCCTCCGCCGCATAGGGGTTGAGCCACGGGTTTCCGCCCGCCGCGGCCTTGTTGTCCAGCCAGAGGTATTCCTGGCCTTTATAGCGGATGGCCATGGCGTGGTCCGCGCGGGCACCGGCCGGGTCACGGAACGCGGCCAGCTGCGCCACCGGCGTGATGCCGTTTGCCTTGAAGACGCGGGCAATGGCTGCCGCATCCACCGGGTTTGCCGCCACACTGCCCGCGGCTGCAGGCACCTGGGAGGCATAATACAGGCTGCCCGCCGTATCCTTGAGCGGGACCACCGCATACACAGTCCCCTGTGCCGCCAGCTGCTGGGCAGCGGCGGTGATGGCAGCTTCATCGGTCAGGGTGGTCACATCCACTTCCGCCCAGCTGCCCGCCACAATGGCGGTGCCGGGGGTGGGTTCCGGTTCCGGCGCAGGCTCCGGCTCCGCCACGGAAGAAGCCGCCGCTTCCGACGCGGCCGTGCTGCTGGCTGCCTCCGAGACGGCCGGAGAGGAAGCGCTCAGGTCGCGGTTGCGCACCACCGTGTACCAGGTGTGGGTGGCCCAGTCCAGCACATGGGGCGCGGCCAGCCAGCCGATGCCCAGCACCGCCAGCACCAGCACCGCAATGCCAATGCCCTTTTTCAGCTTCATTTCCCGGCTGTAAAAACTGCGCCGGTAGCGCTTGACTTTGGGGCGTTTTTTATAGTGTGCCATAGTTCGTTACTCCCCTCCTTGCAGAGATCAGAGGATCACAGAATGTCCGGTAAAACCATAGATGGCCAGCGCCAGCACGCCGATGTAGACGAGCGTGACGGGCAGGCCGCGGAACGCCGACGGGATGGCCCGGCTGCGCAGGCGGTGCCGCGCCTCCGTGACCAGCAGGACAGCCAGCAGGTAGCCCAGGCCGCTGCCCAGGCCAAACCCCAGGGACTGGCCCAGCGTAAAGCTCTGGGTGCGCTCCACCAGCACCGTGCCCAGCACGCAGCTGTTGATGGCTGCCACCGGCAGGATGCGGAGGAGCTGGCCGCTGCGGGGGCCTTTGACTGCCCGGAGCACCAGATGTTCAAAAATGCAGACCACCGCCACGCAGGCCACATAGACCACCGGGCGGAGCTGGGCGCGGTTTGCCAGCGGGGCAATGAGCTGGCCGGCGTAGAACGCCAGCGGGGCCACCAGCAGCTGGGTGACACAGAGCAGCAGCGCAAACCACCAGCTGTTGGTGCGGTCGTCGCCCACCAGCTGCACCAGGCGGGACACGCCCAGGCCGCGGGTGAACACGGCGCTCTGCGCAAAGACAGCCAGCACCGCATAGCTGCAGAAGATGCCAACGGCACGCAGGACTTCACTCATGCTCGCGGTTCGCCTCCTTCTGGTGATGCACGGCCACAGTATTGCGGGCCTCTGTCTTCAGGTAATTTTTCCGGTGCTGGGCCAGGGCGCGCCAGATGGCGCACAGGATGCCCAGCACGATGAAGCCGCTTGCCGGCATTCCGGCCATGGGCAGCACCGGGCGGCTGAGCAGCGGCAGGCCGAACACCGTGCCCAGTGCCATCCACTCCCGCACACAGCCCAGCAGGAGCAGCAGCAGCACATAGCCCAGCGTGATGCGCAGGCCCTTGGAGACTGCTTTCTGCATGGTCTCCTGCACACGGCCAAAACGGTAGATGAGCAGGGGCTCCACCACCAGCATGGGCAGGTAGATGCCCAAAGCCAGCAGATCCACCCCGAACAGCGCGTTCAGGATGGGATACACGGCCAGATACACCACTGCCGCGCTGCCGCTGTAGATGAGGCCGCGGGGCAGCAGTTTTTTCTCCAGTTCTTCTTTGGCGGGCTGCTCGTCCCGCAGGGGGAACGCCCGGCTCAGCAGGCAGGCCAGCATCCGGGAGGGCGTCAGCAGCAAAGCCACGGAAGCCGCCAGCATCAGGGCGTTTTTGCCCGTGGTGGCAAGCACCACCAGCGGGGCCAGGCCCATGCCCTGCATGACCACCGGGTTATTGAGGAACACACGGTCATGGTGTGCGTATTTTTCCGGGTCCCGGACGATCATTTCAGCAACAGAACGTCTCATTCGGCCCCCTCCTTTCCGGCGGTGTCTCCCGCGTTTTTCCGGGAGTGCAGCAGTGCATAGAGATGGGTCTCGGTGCGGTCCATCCAGCCGGAAATGCTGTTGACCACCAGCAGCGCAAAGCAGACACCGGTCTCATAGACGCCGAAATAGCGGAAGCCCACGGTCACAACGCCCATCAGCACACCGTACAGGATGCGGCCCCGCCGGTGGTGGGCGCAGGTGTACGGCTCGTTGAGGAGGAACACGGCGCTGAACAGCATGGCACCCGTGAGCAGCTCGTCCCGCACACAGCGCAGGCGGAATGCCAGATTCATCAGCAGCGGGCCGTTGTCCAGACCCACCTGCCGGGGGAACAGGAACACGATGACTGCGCTGGTGATGAGGAAACTCAGCGTCGCGCTGAGGCGGATGTCTTTCTGCACCCAGAGGAACAGCCCGCAGGCCACCAGCACCAGGGCGGCACCCGTGCCCATGGGGGCCGCGTACTCGCCCAGCCCCAGGGAAAGGGTGCTGATGTTGAGGGTGCCGCCGCTGCGCAGGGTGTCCGAGATGGTGCTGGACACGGCCACGCCGGAGGCATCCCAGAGCGGGATGCTCGCGTAAGGCTGCGGATACCGGAACACCTGCTCCGGCCAGGAGACCGCGGCCACCACATAACCCACAGCGGCCGGGTGGAACGGATAGCTGCCGTAGCCGCCGAACACCTCTTTGCCGATGAGGACGCCCGCCAGCACCGCCGCCACCAGAACATACCAGTCCACCGTGGCGGGCATCAGCAGGGCGATGATGAGGGCAAAACTCTCATTGGAATAATCTTTGGGCTGGTACACCCGGCGCCGCAGCAGGGAGATGAGGCGGTCGCACAGGTTGCCCACCAGCAATGCCACACCGCAGAGCAGCAGCGGGCGCGGGCCGTAGAAATAGCAGGACATCCAGAGCAGCGGCACCGCCATCCAGCAGATGTGCTTGTAATAGTGGCCCGTTTGGGTCAGCTCCCGCTCCTGCCATTGGATCAATGCTTCTTCCATGGGCAGCTCCTTACAGCGCGGCCAGCTGACGCACCGCGTCCGCCGGGTCGGCTGCGCCAAACACGGCGCTGCCTGCCACGAGGATGTCCGCCCCGGCCTCCGCGCAGAGAGGAGCCGTCTTGGCGTCCACGCCGCCGTCCACTTCCAGCAGGTAGTGGGCAGCCCGCTTCTCCCGCTCGGCCCGGAGCCAGCGGAGTTTGTCCAGTGCCGAGGGCATGAACTTCTGCCCGCCGAAGCCGGGCTCCACGCTCATCACCAGCACCAGATCCAGCTGGTCGAGATACGGGGCAAGCGCCTCCGGCGCAGTACCGGGCTTGATGGTCAGGCCCACCTTGCAGCCCAGTGCCTTGACCGCATCGATGGTCTGCTGGATGTCGTCCTCGCACTCGAGGTGGAAGTTGTACAGGCTGGCACCCGCCTTGATGAAAGGCTCTGCATACTGCAGCGGGTGGCTGATCATCAGGTGGACATCGTAGAATGCTGCGGGCATCCCCTTGTGCAGGCTTTTCAGCACCGGCACGCCAAAGCTGATGTTGGGCACAAAGTGGCCGTCCATCACGTCATAATGCAGCATCTGCGCACCGGCATCCAGCACCATGCGGCAGTCTGCGCCAAGCTGATTGAAATCAGCCGAAAGGATCGAAGGACTAATGATCGTCATTGTGTTTTATACTCTCCGTTATTTTTCAGAAAGATTACACCATCCGTTCTGCCAGAGCACCTGTTTTGGGGCTGGAATGCAGGGCGGGCATGGTTACTCTTAGTTTACATGAAAACACGCAAAAAATCAAACCCGGAGCCGTGTTTTTCACGGAAAAGTCTCAAACCTGCCCCCGGATCCATCCAAAATCCATTCCAAAACCAAAAACGACCAGACCGCCCCGCCCGTTTCAGGGGGACAGTCTGGCCGCGGATTCAGTTGACAGGCTTCATGCTGGCGGGGTCCTCCACCGGCACAGGCTGACCGGATTCGTCCGGCAGGCGCTTCATGCCGCTGGGGTTGGGGGGCGTGGCGGGCAGGGTGAACACGAACTGACACCACTCGCCCTGCTGGCTCTCCACACGGATCTGGCCTCCGGAAAGGTTGACCAGCACCTTGCAGATATTCAGGCCAAGACCGGCCCCCCGGGCGTGCAGGCCGCGGGACCTGTCCTCTTTGTAGAAGCGCTGGAACACATAGGGCAGCGCCTCGGGGCTGATGCCCTGACCGGAATTCCAGATCGAGATCTCCACCTCGGGGCCCAGCTTCTCCACATGGAACTTGATGGTACCGCCCGCCGGGGTGAACTTGATGGCATTGTCCAGAATGTTATAAGCCACCTGATGGATGAGGTCGGGGTCCGCGTAGACCAGCACCTTTTCATCCATGGTCAGGCCTTCCAGATCGATCATGCCGTCGTTGATGCGCTGCTCCGCCGAAAGGGCCACACCGGTGAGCGTCTCCCAGATGTTGAACATCCGGGCGTTCACCTGATACTCGCCGCTTTCCAGCTTGGAGAGATCGAGCATGTTCTGGATGAGCCGGGCCAGGCGGCCGGTCTCCTCGCTGACCAGCTGCAGGTAGTGGTTCTGCATATCGGGCGGGATGGTGCCGTCCAGAATGCCGTCCACAAAGCCCTTGATGGTGGTCATGGGGGTGCGCAGCTCGTGGGCGATGTTGCCCATGAACTGGCCGCGGGAATTGTCGTTGGACTGGATGTTCTCCGCCATCTGGTTGAAGGTGTGGGCCAGGTCCACCACTTCGCCCTCACCTTCCACGCCCTCGACACGGACAGAGAAGTCCCCGCCGCCAAACCGCTGGGCGGCATCGGTGATCTTCTGGAGCGGGTCTGTCAGCTTCCGCATCAGGAAGGAGGTCAGCACGCTGGCGCAGAGCAGCATGACGCAGGCCGAGAAGAAGAAGTTCGACCAGAACTCCTCCTTGAAGTCGGTCAGCCGCGCACCGGAGGAGCAGAGGAAGAGATAGCCGCTGTTGTTGCCCCGGGCATCCTGCATGTGCCGCACCGAGACATAGCTTTTCTCGGTCAGCACACCGTCCAGCGTGCTCAGGGTGTGGTAGGGCTGATCCCCGGCAACTTTTTTCATAAGCTCCGGCCCCACAATATCTGTTCCCACCATTTCGGGGTTGGAGGCAATGAGGATCCTGCCCTCTTCATCGGTGAAAAAGAGGTAAGCCTCGGCGCTCTCGCCGATGATCTCCAGCTTGGTGTTCAGGGCATCCAGCTCGGCCCCCTTGGGCAGAGCCGCCTGCTGCACGATATAATCCGCCGCGCGCTGGGTCACATCCGCCACGCTGTCCAGCGTGTCGTACCGCTCCTGGGCAAAATAGCGGCTGAACAGCAGCCACTCGGAGCAGCCCAGCACCGCCGTGCCCAGCACCAGCAGGGTGGCCACCATCGAAAAGAAGGTGACCGAAATACTTTTGCGCATTACTGACGCACCTCGAACTTATAGCCCACGCCCCAAACGGTCTTGAGCTCCCACTTGTCGGAAGCGCCCGCCAGCTTTTCGCGCAGGCGCTTGACATGGACATCGATGGTGCGGCTGTCGCCGTAGTACTCAAAGCCCCACACCTCGTCCAGCAGCTGGTCGCGGGTGTAAACACGGTTGGGGTGGGAGGCCAGGCAGTTCAGCAGCTCCAGCTCCTTGGGGGGAGCCTCCACCACCTTGCCCTTGACCCGCAGCTCGTAGCTGTTCATGTCCAGCCGCAGGTTGTCGAACTCGATCACGCCCTCGGTGCTCTCGGTCTGGGCGGTGGTGGTAGTGCAGCGGCGCAGCACTGCCTTGATGCGGGCCACGACTTCCTTGGTGTCAAAGGGCTTGACCATGTAATCGTCCGCGCCCAGCTCCAGGCCCAGCACCTTGTCAAAAGTCTCGCCCTTGGCGGTCAGCATCATCACAGGGGTGTTGCCCAGCTTGCGGATGCGGCGGCAGACCTCCAGGCCATCCATCTTGGGCATCATCACATCCAGCAGCACCATATCGGGCTTGACCTGATTGAACTTGTCCAGACCTTCTTCGCCGTCGTTCGCGGTGGTGACCTGATAGCCCTCCTTGGTCAGATAAAGCCGCAGCAGCTCGCAGATGTTGGTATCGTCGTCTACGACGAGGATCTTTTCGTTGGCCATAGTGGTTTCCTCCCCAATTCTGTATGTTCCGGCCCTTTCGGGCCTTGTGACAAAGTATTCCACTTCTTATTATACGGAAGAGTTATGACAAAATAAAGAAGGTTTTGTATGATTTTTGGGACGCAGGCTCCGCCGCTCAGCTCATCATCAGCCGGATGATCTCCTCATTGGTCTGCCGCATCCCGTCCTTGCCCAGACGTCCGATGCCCTTGATGGTGGTCTCGATGTCCTTCATCACGATGCCATCGCCGCCCTTGAACTCCTGATTGCACTTGTACATGTTGTAGCCCAGCAGCGCCGCATCCACCGAAGATGCGATCTTTGCGGCGCAGGAGGCCTTGGCTCCGTCGCACACGATGCCGGACACGATGGCAAGGGCGTTGACCACCGTGTGGATGGCAGCCTGATAGCCGTCGCCGCACAGGTACACGATGCCTGCGCCTGCACCCGCACCCGCGCTGACCGCGCCGCAGTAGGCAGACAGGGTGCCGATGCCGGTCTTTTCGTGGATGGCCACCAGATTGGAGATGATGAGGGCGCGGTAGAGCTTTTCCTTGCCGCTGTGCAGCTCCTTGGCGTACTCGATGAGGGGCACCGAGCAGGTGATGCCCTGATTGCCGCTGCCGGAGTTGATGATGACCGGCAGCTCGCAGCCGTTCATGCGGGCATCGGAGCCGGCGGCGGCCTTGGCTTTTGCGCGGTTGGAGACATCGTTGCCGTAAGTAGTCAGCAGCACCCGCCCGATGTTGGCACCGTAGTCGCCCAGCAGGCCCTCTTCTGCAATGGCGTTGTTGTAGCGGATCTGCCGTTCCAGCAGGTCTGCCACGTCCCGCAGGTCGGCGGTCTCGGCAAAGTCCCAGATGTCCTGCATGTTCAGCAGGCCGCGGTCGGCGCGGGCATCCTCCTGCACGGTCTCGTCCAGCAGGGGCACCTCGTACAGCACCGTGCCGTTCTTCTCGATGCGGCAGATGTTGGTGTGGTAGTCCGCGATGCGCACCCGGGCGTAGTCCTGCCCGCAGCGCTCGGTGACGACGATGTCAAACACATGCCCCTGCTCGGTGTGCTCGATGGTGATGGGCACCGTCTGCAGATAGTCCCGGATGGCAGACTTCTTTTCCTCGCTGACCTCCGAGATGACCTCCAGCTCCTTCTCGGCGGAACCGGCGATGATGCCTGCCGCCACCGCCGCCTCCATGCCCTTCAGGTGCCCGGTGTTGGGCACGATGACGCTTTTCACGTTCTTGATGATACTGCCGCTCACCTGCAGCTGCACGCTGTCCGGCAGCACCCCCAGCACCTCGCGGGCTTTTGCCGCCGCATAGGCCAGCGCGATGGGCTCGGTGCAGCCCATCGCCGGGATCAGCTCCTCCTTCAGGATCTCCACATAAGCCTGATAGCGCGGGTCGTTGCGTTCCATAACATCCTCCTGCCTTCCCTTCCGGAAATCGGTTCGTATTTTAAGAACAGTATAATATAGAACTCCCGCCGTGTAAATCCGTTGTTTTGCGCCCATCCCCTTGCGCTCCGGGTTTTCATCGCGTATAATGATAGTTGTATCGTTATGCCAAAAAACGTGTAAGGAGCGTATTTTATATGAAGTTAGGTATCGTAATAAATTAGCCTTTTTTCATAAATCCATGTACCTCCATAAAAGTCCGTAAAACCGCATGGTTGCAAGGTTTCTTAAAAAAGCAAAAGCATAAAGCTCCATGTAAAATCACATAATTTAATGCCATTTGGGCGTAGAAATGGGCGTAGATTGATAGTTCAAAATCGGAGTCCAATGCAATTTTTACTGATAAATAGTACGCTTATAAGTTTCTACGGATAAGACCATACGGCATAACAGAACAAACCGAAAATTTTATATTGCACCGCACAAGCGGCGTTTCCCACTTCCACACGGAAGAACAGGAACGCCGCTTTTTTCATGCCCTTTGTTACGCAGTAGGGGCAGAAAAAGCCTTGCTACAAGCGGTTTTGCGGGTGTGCATCTGGCGCGGCAAGGGATTTATACCTTATTCCCCGAAACCGCGCTTCTACTGCGTAACAAATCCAAAGCAAAGGAGCTATGAACTATGGCAGTTTTCAGAGTGGAACGGAACAAGGGCTACACCGTAATGAGCAACCACCACCTACGCAACAAGGAGCTTTCCCTAAAGGCAAAGGGGCTGTTGTCGCAAATGCTGTCACTCCCCGAAGATTGGGACTACACCTTGAAAGGCTTATCCCTTATCAACCGGGAGAAGATAGACGCTATCCGCGAAGCCATTAAGGAGCTTGAACGCGCCGGGTATATCGTCCGTTCAAGGGAGCGCGACGAGAAAGGACGCTTGCGGGGCGCGGACTATGTGATATTCGAGCAGCCGCAGCCGCCTACGCCGGATTTACCTACATTGGAAAATCCAACATTGGATAATCCAATGCAGGAAAAACCAACATTGGAAAAACCTACGTTGGAAAATCCAACGCAATTAAATAAAGATATACAAAGAACTGACTTACCAAAAAAAGAAAAAATAATTACTGATGAACAAAGTACCCATTCCATTCCTATCCTTTCCCCTAACCCCTCTCCTTGCAGAGAAGCGGCTACGCCGCCGGAACGGAAAGGAACGGAAGCGACAGCACAGAGCGCAGTTGATATATACCGGGAAATCATCAAGGACAATATCGACTACGACATTCTCAAACAGGACATGAAGTTTGACAGTGACAGGCTGGACGAGATTGTAGACCTCATGCTTGAAACCGTATGCACCGCCAGAAAGCGGGTACGGATTGCGGGGGACGACTACCCGGCAGAGCTTGTGAAATCTAAGTTTATGAAACTGGACGGCGAGCATATCCGCTTTGTGCTTGACTGTATGCGGGAGAACACAACGAAAATCCGCAACATCAAGCAATATCTGAAAGCAGCCCTTTTCAACGCCCCGTCCACTATCGGCAATTATTACACTTCCCTTGTCGCCCATGACATGGCAAGCGGCGCACTGTCACCGAAAAAGCCGCAGTACGGCGACCCGGACTATTATTCATGCAACGAGGGCGAAAGCCTGTAACCACCCACAACCACAAAAGGAGGATTTTATTATGGCACAGAAAATGACAGGAGCATTGGTATTTGACGAGCGCACCGACCGTTACGACATCCGCTTTGACTTAAACAGCTACTACGGGGGCTTGCATTGCGGCGAGTGCTTTGAC
>ENA-OXEY01000725-OXEY01000725.1-human-gut-metagenome-genome-assembly--contig:-NODE-725-length-12442-cov-9.018810_pt1 | contig 12442 bp, 7 predicted proteins | sample MGYA00249365_ERZ652263 | MGnify/ENA primary metagenome ERZ652263 (study PRJEB26925, sample SAMN05826763) | human gut metagenome | biome: ENVO:2100002; feature: ENVO:00000062; material: ENVO:00002003...
ATCTACACTATCCTCTTCGTCGGCAGCGTCAGATGTGTATAAGAGACAGCCGTAAGGCAGAACTGCTTCCAAAGTTTTCAGCCCATGTTTTAAGACACACAGCCTGTACAAGAATGGCTGAAAAGGGAATGGATATAAAGGTGCTTCAATATTTGATGGGACATTCTTCCATTGATATTACAATGCAGGTGTATAACCACATTACGGATATGTCACGTGTTAAAAATGAAGTTGTGAAGATGGATGAAGCAGTAAACGCATGAAAAAAAATAAAAATTGGTGTCAAATTGGTGTCAAACAGCAAAAATGACAGATTTTCAAAAAATTAAATGCACGCAACCCCAGTAAAATCAAGGGTTGCAAAAATTAAATAAAAAAATTAGCACTCACCTATTGACAGTGCTAACAACATGTGATATAACACAATTAAGCCTTGGGTGTTACATAACAAATAGAACAATAAATCAGCAATCATAAAAACAAAAATCCTGCATGAATCGAAGAAGAAAAAGGCTGGCAGGAATGGTTTCAAAGTGATTGTATACAATAGAGAATGAGAAAAAGGAGGCAGAAACTATGAACATTAACAAGTTTACACAGAAGTCCATTGAAGCGGTGAACCAGTGTGAAAAGATTGCTTACGATTATGGCAATCAGGAAATTGACCAGGAACATTTTCTTTACAGCTTAATGACAATAGACGATAGTCTGATTGCAAACCTGATTGAAAAAATGCAGATTAATAAAGAAGCATTTATTTCCAATATTGAAACACTGCTTTCACAAAAAACAAAAGTATCCGGAAACGTACAGCTTTACGTGAGCAATGACTTAAACAAAGTATTAATCAATGCCGAAGACGAAGCAAAGCGCATGGGAGATGCGTATGTATCTGTTGAACATCTGATGCTGGCAATGATTGCATCACCCAATAAGCAGATTAAGCAGCTCTTTAAGACCTACGGTATTACAAGAGATTCGTTCCTTTCCGTATTGGCAACGGTCCGTGGTAATCAGTCCGTAACAAGTGATAACCCGGAAGCAACGTATGACACACTGGCAAAATACGGACAGGATTTAGTTGAAAAGGCAAAGTCCGGTAAGTTAGACCCGGTTATCGGCAGGGATAATGAAATCCGTAATGTTATCCGGATTCTTTCAAGAAAAACAAAAAACAATCCGGTGCTGATTGGTGAACCGGGTGTTGGTAAAACAGCCGTTGTCGAAGGTCTGGCAGAACGGATTGTCCGTGGCGATGTACCGGAGGGCTTAAAGGATAAGAAAATCTTTGCGCTGGATATGGGCGCACTGGTAGCCGGTGCGAAGTATCGTGGCGAATTTGAGGAACGTTTGAAAGCGGTGCTTGATGAAGTCAAGAAAAGCGAAGGGCAGATTATTCTGTTTATCGATGAAATTCATACAATTGTCGGAGCCGGTAAGACAGAAGGCTCTATGGATGCAGGCAATATGTTAAAGCCAATGCTTGCGCGTGGTGAACTCCACTGTATCGGTGCAACAACACTGGATGAACACCGTCAGTACATTGAAAAAGATGCGGCACTGGAAAGACGGTTCCAGCCGGTTATGGTTGATGAACCGACCGTTGAAGATACCATTTCTATCTTACGTGGTTTAAAAGACCGTTATGAAGTATATCACGGTGTAAAAATTACAGACGGCGCACTGGTATCTGCGGCAACCCTTTCAGACCGTTACATTTCCGACAGATTCCTGCCGGATAAAGCAATCGACCTTGTCGATGAAGCCTGCGCAATGATTAAGACCGAACTGGATTCTATGCCGGCTGAGCTTGATGAATTACAGCGTAAGGTCATGCAGTTAGAAATTGAAGAAGCTGCATTGAAGAAAGAAACCGACAATCTCAGTAAGGAACGTCTGGAAGCCTTGCAGAAGGAATTATCGGAAATGCGTTCTGAATTTAAACAGCAGAAGGCAAAGTGGGACAATGAAAAGTCCAGTGTTGACCAGATTAGCAAGATTAAAGAAGAATTAGAACAGGTCAACCATGAGATTGACGAAGCCAAGAGAAATTACGATTTGGAAAAGGCGGCTCAGTTACAGTACGGCAGACTGCCGGAGGTTCAGAAACGTCTGGAAGAGACCGAAAAGAAGGTACAGAATAAAAATCTGGATTTGGTACATGAGAGTGTTACCGAAGAAGAAATTGCAAAGATTATTTCCAGATGGACAGGAATCCCGGTTGCCAAGTTAAGCGAATCTGAACGGGAAAAGACCCTGAATCTGGACACACTTCTGCATAAGAGAGTTGTTGGACAGGACGAGGCTGTTACGAAAGTAACAGAGGCAATTATCCGTTCAAAGGCAGGCATTAAAGACCCGACCAAACCGATTGGTTCATTTCTGTTCTTAGGACCTACCGGTGTCGGTAAGACAGAGCTTGCAAAGACACTGGCAGAGAGCCTGTTTGATGATGAAAGCAATATTGTCCGTCTTGATATTTCAGAGTACATGGAGAAATATTCTGTTTCGAGATTAATCGGAGCGCCTCCGGGATATGTCGGATACGATGAAGGCGGTCAGCTGACTGAGGCAGTCAGAAGAAAACCGTATTCTGTTGTTCTTTTTGATGAAATTGAAAAGGCGCACCCGGATGTATTCAATGTATTGTTACAGGTACTTGATGACGGACGAATCACCGATTCGCAGGGCAGAACGGTAGACTTTAAGAATACAATTATTATTATGACAAGTAATATCGGCTCAACCTATCTGCTGGACGGTATTGATGAAAACGGCGGCATTAAGCAGGAAACAGAAGAACTCGTTATGAACGATTTGCGCGGACATTTCAGACCGGAATTTTTAAACCGTCTGGACGAGATTATTCTGTTCAAGCCGCTCACAAAAGACAATATCGGCAATATCATTCATCTGCTGATTGCAGACGTCAACAGACGTCTGGCAGACAAGGAATTGCAGGTACGTCTGACAGATGCGGCAGAAAGCTATATTACAGAACACGGCTTTGACCCGATGTACGGCGCAAGACCGTTAAAGCGTTACGTTCAAAAGACGGTAGAAACACTGGCGGCAAAGTTAATCTTAAAGGGTGACATCAATACGGGTGATGACATTGTGATTGATGTTGTAAACGGTGAACTTACGGCAAGAGCCGAGGGCAGAAAAGCCATCGAAGAAAAATAAAACAGCAGTAAAGAGCATAAGATTATAAAAAGCAAAGAAAAGGCGGGTGGTACTGTTATATTTCAGTGCCACCCGCTTTTTACGTGTGCCAAACATCAGATAAACTGATTGCGTGTAGTATCGTATTCGTAATCAATTCCTTTTAAAGTCTGTACGAGTTCCGTTTCATCTACCATAAAGGCTTTGCAGAATTCTGAAAGATTCGGATAAAAGTCGCGAAGCTGTGTATTTGTAAATGAAAGCAGCATAACGGGATCTTTTGGTAACTGAGCCATAGTCATACAATCTCCTTTTGATACAAAACTGCTTTGAAAGCAGCCTGTGAATTTCTGTTGCCTAGCATACCGCAAAAATCAATCATTTTCAAGATAAATATTCACTTGTCTTTTGACTTTGTGGTATACTGACGGTAAATAGGCGAACAGATAAATGTGAATGGAGAGCGATATGATTATTTTAAAAGCGGAAGGCACACTTGCGGCAGTCTTTCATAAAACAATAAAAGTCATGGAACAGAATGTAGAGTGGAATGAAACATTTGCAATTAATAATAACACGCTGATTCTGCCCGGTACATTAAAATCGTTGTTTTTCAGTTTTGATAATAAAAAAGTGCTTGGAAATGTCATAGAAGAACCCATTAAAGAAGAACCACGGTTAATGCTTGGAAATGCCCTGCTTGAAAATACCATTAATTTAGTTCTTTACATATTTGGTAAGTGGGGGAAAATTAAAGGGCTAACCGTTGAAAAGGATTACAGACAGTTAGAACAACAGATGAATGACATCCTGCGGGAAGTAGAAGTACAGGCATCCTTAGATGCCACGCAGTGCCGTTTCTATCATGAGGGAATACGCATTACCTATGAAGAAGTGATTGAGCGGATTTTAGAATACATGAAGCCGGATTATCTAAATGAGGAGGAAGAAGAACAAGACGATACGGAGATTCACGATGTTTCCGACTGGGAGAAAAAGTATCAGCTCGGATTGTGGCATAAAATTGTCTGGAAATCCTACGAAACCGGTATTAGCAAAAAGAAGTTATCCGCCAAAGAGCGGGCGGCAGGGCGAATTGGAAATGACTTTTACATCACGGGCTATCAGTGCCCGGAATGTAAAAAGCCAATGTACATGGTGGTTTATCCGAAAAATAAAGAGTTTCATATCGACACGGACGAGGGCAGGGTTATTCTTGCAAGGGCATATACCTGTATGGACTGTCATCGTTTTTATACGCCAAAGCCCTACAAACTGCTGATGGAAGGCAGTATTTATATGATGGATTTTGAGGACGATAACACGGCGTATGAGGATTATCAGGAACTGCTCGGCGCAGACGGACAGCGTATATCCAACAGCCGGTTTAACCGTTATGAGAGCAGTGCGCCACAGTCCGGTTTTGAAAATGAAGCGGATGACCGTCTGGAAGAACTTTATAACAATATGCCTGAAATGTCTGTAGAAGAAATTTTTGATATTGCCGACATGCTGGATTCGGAATTCTATCCGCAGTCCCGGCGGGAAGCAATTGAAGAACAGGTAGACAAAGCGGCGGCAGATAAAGGCATGGACCGTAACGTTCCGCCGAAAAACTGGCAGAAGCACCGGGAAAAAGTGCAGAAAGAAAAACAAAAGAACGAAAAGGCACAAAAGGAAAAAGAGCGGTCAGAATCTGCGCAGGGACGGTCTGATGAGAAAGAACCGTCAGCAAGATACAGTACGCAGAATCCGCAGGAACAGTGGGATGGCGGACAAGTCAAAGACAGGACATTTACAGACAGTCAGTCTGCGCCGCAAGACGGAACGAACCGACCGGACAGAACAGCAGACGATTACGTGACATCACAGGACAAAGCTGCACCGTCTACAGCCGACACCCGGACACAAAAGCAGGGTACACATGTACAGCTGCAGACCAGCGGGGCAGACGCACCGCAGTCACGCAGAACTTCCGAAGAAGAAATTGCGGCTTCCCAGAAGGAAGTGTTGTCTATCGCACTGGCAGCAAAAAACAAAAGCTATGCGGAATTAAAAAAGGCCTATCATACGATTCTTGAAAAAGACTGTCCGCAGTCGGTCAAAGATAGTGTGGCAGAAAATGTCAAAGACTGGATGCAGAAGCGCGGTGAGAAAGAACTGCAGGTGCTGGCAGAGCATTTTCCACAGCAGTATCAAAAGAAAGTCTATCAGCAGTTTCGTCAAAAATTTGAGGAATATAACGATATTGATAATACAAAATATATGAAGCAGCTTGAGGAAAAGCGTGATATGGCAGAGCAGAGCGCGTTGAAAGCATTTGTCAACCAGCAGAAAATCCGTCCGGGGGATAGAAAAAAGCTGCTGTCACTCGCAGAAGCAATCCGTCCTATGGAATATGAAGAAAAGAATAAACAAATCATCATTGACCAGCTAAAAGACCGCGTAAAAGATATTGACAGGAAAGCAATCGAACAAATCTGTCCGGACATTTTTGAGATGTCCTTTGACGAGGGGAAAGAAGCCTATCAAAGAATTGCGACAGGAGATTTTCTGCCGGAGCTAAAGACGGATATGTTAGGCAGAATCCGCAAGCGGCTTGAAGCCATGAAAAAGGATGAATGCAGAAGTCTTGTCAATAAAATGATTCGCGATACCGGTATTTCGGAGCAGACCATGGAAGGCTTTTATCCGTATGATATCCGCCGCATGAGCAATGAAGCCTGTGAAGATATCGATGCCATTATTGCGAATAATGCACTCAATACCTATGCGGGTGGAGAAGCATTTGAGTATCCGCTTCTGATATTTGATTCAACAAAAGGTGAAAACGGTAAAAAAGGCTTTGTGCTGACACCGGATCATGTCTACTACAACGGCAGTATGATGGCGGGAACGGTAAAGGTGCGTAATATCAAGGAATTTTACGCAGAGAGCGGATTGTTCCACAAGGGCATTTATATCCGTACCATGAATAACGGAGAAATGAAAATTACCGGAAACTACAAGGCAGATAAAGAAAAAATGGAACATTTTCTTGCTAAATTAAACCGCTTTATCCAGTATTTGCAGGAAAAGCCGGAGTCCCGCAGCGTGGAATACCTTGCCGAAGAAAAGCATCCGGTAAAATGCTGTTACCGCTGCGGTTATGTCTATGAGGGCGGCAATATCTGCCCGAAATGCGGCAGCCGCAATAACGACTAAAAGGAGTATACAAATGTCAGTAAAAATATATACAATGACCCACAAAAAATTCGATGTGCCAAACGACCCGATGTATGTTCCGTTACAGGTCGGCGCAGAAGGAAAAGAACCGCTCGGCTATGTGAGGGATAACACCGGGGAAAATATTTCCGCGTTAAATTGTTATTACAGCGAATTGACCGGGGTATACTGGATATGGAAAAACGATACTGAATCGGATATTGTCGGTGTCTGCCATTACAGACGGTATCTGTTAAATGAAAAAGGTGTGATGTTCCGTAAAGAGGAGATTGAAAAACTGCTTTCCGAATATGACTGTCTGACCAGCCGCCTGCTGACACTGGATTTTTCATATCATTACGGATTTTCCGACAATCACAATGTGCGGGATTTGGACGTGACAGGTGAAGTTATCCGTGAAAAATATCCGGAGGATTATCCGCTGTTTGAAAAGCTTGTCCATGAAAATCACACGTATTTTGGCAACATCTGCGTGATGAAAAAGCCGCTCTTTGATGCGTACTGTGCATGGCTGTTTGACATTTTTGCCGAGGTGCGAAAACGGATTGACATTGATTCCTATGACAGCTATCACAAGCGGGTATTTGGTTTTATTTCGGAATTTCTGCTTTATGTGTGGGTGACAAAACACAACCTGCGCGCATATGAGTGTATGGTGGGCATGATTGGCGAAAAGGCAGAAACAAAAGAAATGAAACAGCGGCTTGCGGATTATTTTGCGGAAAAAGATATTGTGGGTGCAAAGCAGTATTTTATGGAAATGTATACGAAACGACCGGACGTTTTAATGGAAGCGTCGGACATTACGGGCGATTTGCGGATTTGTATGCAGATAATTGCAACTGCGGAACGGGAGCTTGCCACAACCGGCGGCAGCATTTTAGACAGAAGCTGCACATTTGAAGATTATATGCACCTGTTTAAAACATTAAATGGTATTGTCAGAAGATACTGCGTAGGCAGACAGACCACAAAGGATAAGGAAATGCTTGCAAAACTGCACTTATCGGAAGAAGCCGTCTATGTTTCCGTGCTTGCATTTTGCAAAGAAAAAGAAAAAACAGCAGAAATTCTAAATCAGATAAACATGGACATTTAGGGTGTAATGTGCTAATTTTAAGATAGAAATGCGTAATACAGGCTGCGTATTGCGGCAGAAATGGAGGGAAGTATGTCAGTTCAGGATTATATGAGTGCATCTAAAATCGGAAAAAGAGCATATCATGCCTGTGTCAACAAAGGCAGGTATCCATATCTTCCGGTAATGGAAAATATTGTAGATGAATCAGACATTGAGGCAGAGGTCAGTCTGGGAATCGACCAGATTCCGCTGCGGCTGGTTGTGGGAACGTGTAATGCGGGACGGACCAATGCCTTTGCAGATAATTTTATGCCGATTCTGGATTGGGGAACGGAATTTTCAGCAAAATGGGCGAGCTTAAGTGACAGCCAGAAAAACGAAGGCATCCGCGACCCGATTAAGGTCTATGAGTATATGAACAAGTTTTATGTACTGGAAGGTAATAAAAGAGTCAGCGTTTTAAAGTATTTTAAAGCTGTGACAGTCAATGCCGAAGTAATCCGAAAAGTGCCGAAGTATTCGGAAGACCCGGATGTTAAGATTTATTATGAGTTTATGGAATTTTATAAATGTACGAAGCTTAATGACATTTATTTCAGCAACGTCGGCAGTTTTCCAACCCTGATGAAGCTGGTCGGCATCAAAAAAGGGGAAAACATGGATGAAGATGCGAAAAAGGATTTTGTATCCTGTTTTCTGTCTTTTAAAAACGCATATGATGCCAGAGGAGGCGAACGGTTTGATTATCCGGCGGGCGATGCATTTTTACGCTTTATCCATATTCACGGTTATGAACATGTAAAGGATATGCTGCCGTCGGAAATGGCAAAAAATGTGGCAAAGACGTGGGCAGAGTTTGAACTGCTTTCTGAAAACAATGCCGTTGAGCTTCGTATGGATCCGACTTTAAACGAACCGAAAAAGAATATTTTAAGTTATCTGCTGCCAAAACCGGGAAATGGAAACAGAAAGCTAAAGGTCGGTTTCATTTACGAAAATACACCGCAGGATTCGGACTGGTGCTATACGCATGAGCTTGGCCGGCAGTATATTGACGATACATTTGGCGATCAGATTGAAACATTAAGCATTACGAATGTCAAACCGGATAAAGATGATGTGGCTGCCATTGAAATGATGGTTAAAAATAAGGCAGATTTAGTTTTTGTGACATCACCGTCCATGATTATGGCCTCTTTAAAAGAAGCGATTGCGCATCCGGAGGTCAAGATATTGAACTGTTCGCTGAACACGTCACACAAATATATCCGTACCTACTATGCGAGAATGTATGAAGCAAAGTTTTTGACGGGACTCATTGCAGGTGCGTTGACTGATAATGATAAAATCGGTTATGTAGCAGGGTATCCTGTGTACGGTGTGACGGCAAATATCAATGCTTTTGCGCTGGGAGCAAAATTTGTTAATCCACGGGCAAAGATTTATCTTGAATGGTCCTCTGTAAAGAATAGCAATCCGGCGGAAGCTTTTAAAAGAGAGGGTATCCGTTATGTATCGGATCAGGATATGATTACGCCGACCAGTACGGCACGCAGGTTTGGATTGTACAGCATAGATGATGAAACAACCCAGCATATCGCGATGCCGATGTGGCACTGGGGTGCATTTTATGAAAAACTGATTCAGAGTATTTTAAGCGGCTCATGGAACAGGGAACAGGATGCAGATAATGTAAAAGCGCTTAATTACTGGTGGGGACTGTCTGCAGATGTGGTTGACCTGATTATGTCAACGAAGCTTCCGGTAGAAACACAGCGGATGGTTACAACCTTTAAAGAGATGATTTCAAAAGATTTATTTGAACCTTTTGCGGACGAATTAAAAGATCAGAAAGGTAAGGTACGTAATCAGAAGGGCAGGGATCTGACACCGGAACAGATTATTACCATGGACTGGCTGCTGGATAATGTGATTGGTAAAATACCGGAACTGGAGGAGCTTGAAGAAGGCTGTGAGCCGATTGTAAAGGCACAGGGCATTATTCACCACGGATTATAAATGTAGAAAGTAGGAAGGCGGCAAAAAGAAGCTGCCACAATGAGAAAATATGAAGATACTGATATTAGCAGATGTGGAGTCAAAATACTTATGGGATTATTTTGACAAAAGTAAATTAGAAGGCGTTGATTTAATCCTGTCCTGCGGTGATTTAAATCCGCAGTATCTGTCTTTTCTGGCATCCTTTACGCAGTCACCGGTGCTTTACGTCAGAGGAAATCATGATGACTGCTATGAACAGACACCGCCGGAGGGCTGTATCTGCATTGAGGATAAGATTTATACGTATAAGGGGCTGCGGATTATGGGACTTGGCGGTTCAATCCGTTATAAAAAAGGTATCAACCAGTATACACAACGACAGATGCAGCATCGTGTCAGCCGTATGTGGCTCCAGTTAAAATGTAAAAAAGGCTTTGATATTTTGCTGACCCATTCGCCTGCTGCGGGCATTAATGACGGCTTTGACAGTGTACATCAGGGATTTACGGTATTTAACGAACTGCTTGACACGTATCACCCGGCTTATTTTATTCACGGTCACATACATAAGAATTATCAGGCAAACTTCGTGCGGGAACAGCAGTACAACGAAACAACGATTATTAACGGATATGAACGTTATATTATTGATGTTTAATAACAAAATAAAGTAATTTTGCAAAAAGTGTTGCATTCTGTAAGTTACTGTGATAATATCCTTTCAGAACAAAAAGACAAATGTCCGCCGTACAAAGACAAAAGCGGAAATTTGTTCTTGAAAAAAGAAAAGGGAGAAAGAACATGAGTGAGAAGTTAAGAGTTGGTATCCTTGGCGGTACAGGTATGGTAGGACAGAGATTTATTACACTGCTTGAAAATCATCCTTGGTTTGAGGTTGTATTGGTTGCAGCGAGCGGCCGTTCCGCAGGAAAGCTTTACGAAGAAGCTGTAGACGGACGATGGAAGATGACAGCACCGATGCCTGAATTCGTTAAGAAGATGACTGTTTATGATATGGATAAGGATTTCGATGAAATCGTATCAAAGGTAGATTTCGTATTCTGTGCAGTAAACATGCCAAAGGATGAAATCAAGGTATTAGAGGAAAAATATGCAAAGGCAGAAGTGCCGGTTGTATCTAACAACAGCGCAAACCGCTGGACACCGGACGTACCAATGGTGGTACCGGAAATCAACCCGGAACACTTAGAGGTTATTGAAGCACAGAAGAAGCGTCTTGGCACAACAAGAGGTTTTATCTGTGTAAAGCCAAACTGCTCAATTCAGAGCTATACACCGGCTTTAACTGCTTTAAAAGAATTCGGACCAAAGCTGGTTGTTGCAACAACTTATCAGGCAATTTCAGGCGCAGGAAAGACTTTTGAACAGTGGCCTGAAATGGTAGGAAACATCATTCCTTACATCGGCGGCGAAGAAGAAAAGAGTGAAAAAGAACCATTAAGACTCTGGGGTAAAGTAGAAGACGGAAAGATTGTTCCGGCTACAGATACTGTTATTACTTGCCAGTGTGTACGTGTTCCTGTATTAGACGGACATACAGCTGCTGTATTTGTGAACTTTGAAAAGAAGCCGACAAAGGAGCAGATTATTGAAAAGTGGAGAAGCTTCCGTGGCGAACCACAGGAATTAGACCTTCCAAGTGCACCAAAGCAGTTTATCCAGTATTTAGAAGAAGATGACAGACCACAGGTACAGTTAGATGTTAACTATGAAAACGGTATGGGCATTTCTCTGGGCCGTTTAAGAGAAGATTCTGTGTTTGACTATAAGTTCATCGGTCTTTCACACAATACATTAAGAGGTGCAGCAGGTGGTGCTGTATTAATTGCAGAATTATTAAAGGCAAAGGGATATATTACTTCTAAGCAGTAATATGCAATAAAAAGTATAATACATGGCACAGAAAAAGACTGTTGCTTTGATGTTTCAAAATCGTCGAAGCACAGTCTTTTTTTGTTATGTATATTATTTTGAAATCCCGCACTTTAGTTGACATTAGTACGGCAGAATGGTAAACTAAATTCATATAATTTGTTGAACGGTTATGAGGTCAAGGGATAAAAATATGGATGGTAATGAAGAAATAAAGGAAAAATTATTAGATTACTCAATGACACGGGAAGAATTATTACTGGAACATACACATACATTTATTGCAGAATATTCTTATAAGACAGGACAGCTGGAAATTTATCCGGAAGATGGTCATTTTGTTGATTTTGATAGAAAGTCTTTGGATACGGATTTTGAACATGCCTTTTATAAAACTGTATTTAAACGGGATTTGCCGCTGTACCAGCAGTTGATTGATTTTTCAGGGGTGACACACAGTGTTCAGCGGGATGCCAGTATCCGTCTGTATGTTGTGCCGCATATTTATGAGTGGTTTCGGATTTCAGTGCTGTATTATATTGATGAGGACGGGGAAAGAGACCGGATTGTGCTGGCATTTACCAATGCCGAGAAAGAGCTGGAGGCTGTGCATGAACTGAAATCGCTGGTAACCGTGGATTCCCTGACACAGCTTCCGAATATCAATACCTTTTCCATGCAGACATGGGAATTGTTAAAGAATTATCCGGAGCGTGAATATGCCATTGTGCGGATGGATATCCGGAAGTTCCGCCTGCTGAATGAGTTTTATGGGACAAGTGAGGGTGATAATGTTCTCCGTTTTCTGGGTGTAAAATTACAGGAGTGCATGGATTCGGAAGAATTGTATACATATTGTCATCTGACTTCAGATATTTTTGCGGTCTGTATGCCCAGTGACATGGAGAGCATTTACCGCGTGATTGACAGCATCCAGACTTCGATGAACCATTATCCGGTTAATTTTGAAATGGTCATGTCCTTTGGAATCTATATCATTACGGAAAAGGATAAGCAGGAAAGAATTCCGGTTGTAACGATGGTTGACCGTGCGGCAATTGCACAGCGGGTTAAGAA
>ENA-OXEY01000734-OXEY01000734.1-human-gut-metagenome-genome-assembly--contig:-NODE-734-length-12268-cov-10.088430_pt1 | contig 12268 bp, 22 predicted proteins | sample MGYA00249365_ERZ652263 | MGnify/ENA primary metagenome ERZ652263 (study PRJEB26925, sample SAMN05826763) | human gut metagenome | biome: ENVO:2100002; feature: ENVO:00000062; material: ENVO:00002003...
TATCCTCTTCGTCGGCAGCGTCAGATGTGTATAAGAGACAGATGTACACCTCATTAATCTGATGTACAGGTATATCAGTTATGGAGCTATCTGCATAATACTTATTATAAGTGCATTCGATTCTGTCGACTGACTGAGGCTTGATAGTATTTACCTTTGTGATAAACCAGCCGTCATAAGCCGTCTTGAAACGCACCTGTTTATCGGCTGGCACATCGGTAATGATTCCTTTCTCATAGCCGATTTGCATCCATTCATTTTCCTGCATAAAAATTCCCCCTTTAAAAGTGAACCACACAAGTTTACCGTTGGTTTAACCGGGATAGCTGTTTTTTATAAAGAGCGGCTTGGCTGAGCGCCTGCAATGCAGGACGCTACAGCTCAAAGCCGTAATTCTCTTTATAAAAATTATTCAGCTTATCAATCCATGTAGTCATGTCCCAGTTAAACTCAACAGGGATAAACTGTGTGTCATAGTTCACATTTTTAAACAAATCTGTATTTTTAACGCACACAAAATCATTTGCGCGCATCGTATTAAGATTGATGAACTTGTAATGAATCCGCTTCTTATCGCCTTTTGCGAGAATGACCGCATTACTCTGAGTCCGCAGTCGGTTATAAACCATGTTTGCATCAATCGATGTAAATATCAGCAGACAATTCTGCTTACCGATTGTATTTAAAAATATACTTATATTTTTAAGTTTACGGTAATCCTGTGCATCCAGTCCGTTATAAACCTCATCGAGCAATACAATCTTAGGGCTTAAATCAAGCGGTAGCTCATCAATACTCCGAACATAAGTGAATCCGCTATCCGTCGTATATAAATTTGTATACACGCGCAAATCATACCCGGCATCTTTACACTTATTCTGTAAAGACTGTGCTATCTTATACGCAATAAGTGTTTTGCCGGAACGCTGTTTGCCGTATATACCGAGTATCGCGCCCGGCATTACATTATACCTTGTGTCTGGTCTTTATCATTAGGATTGCTCCTTACAGACACACCACGGACAAGCTCATTCTGAGTATATGCTGCAAGTAAATCCTTGAGCGTCTTACTGCTCATAAAGCCCAAGCTCTTATTATCTTTCATGAGTGCTATGATATCCATTAACATTTGTTTAAGATCATCAAGTCCCCATTTAACAATAAAATAATTAAGCTTGAAAATTGAATCAAGCTGTACCGAATCAAAATTCGGAATAATCTTATAAATCGACTGTATCGGGTCTTGTGGTTCTCCCGACACCGACATATTATCAAGCACTTCCTGAAAATCAATTTCTGACATTACATATTACCTCACTTACTGAAAACGGCTACCATAATGATAAACAAAATAACAAGTTCAATGCAGAAATAAAATGTCGGGCGGGTATCTTTCATAAAAAAGTTCTGAAAAGCAATCGCGGACATTTTTTTCTTGTCACGGACAAAATCAATGTCAACATCATCAAGCCGGGCGACCTTATCGGGTCCGTAACAGTAAAACTCCTCGGATTCAAGCTTTGCATCCATCACATTGTTAATCTTTTCAAGCGATGATGCGGAATGTACACCTTCCTTGGTTACCACATAATACATTTAATTAATACCTCCTCTTATAAAAGTCATGGCATCAGCACAGGCTGTTGACATCCTTATAATAAGGTAAACACCTATTACTATACCGAATATTAAATTGTAATTAATATCGTTATAAGAATAAATTATCATTTTCTTCGCAACCTCCATATTTTATTTGCCTGCAGAACAACCTCTACACCTACATCACACGCAAGCGTAGCAACCATAAAAGTGAATAAAATAGATATTAAATCCACTATTTACTTTCACCACCTTTCTTATCATTGACAAGAAGTAATAGACCGATAACAACAAACTCAAGCACAAGAATTATTATCATTAACATAAACTCAATCATTTGCGCCGTTTACCTCCTTTTTTCGCAATCCAGCTCTTGATCAGGTACTCCAGAACGCAGAATACAAGAAATGCAACAATCATTTGAACCATCAGCGTTTCCTCCATGATGCAATCATTGATATAAATTCAAATCCCGTCATAAAAGCTGACAGAATACAGATATATTCAAGCTTTTTATTTATGACATATTCACCGTATGTAAGGGCTGATGTCTCACCTTCTTCATACTCTTCAAGCGAGCCGTAATAAATGACTTCACTCGACGATTCAGCAGTAGGGGAAACCTGATAAACAATAATATTGTTTCCCGGACTTACCTGTTCTTTGTCCTCATCAAGAGTGTAATCATCGTCAATACTCTCTGTTGAGTTAAGAACTGAATCAATCACATCCTGAATATCCGATAAATCCTCATCGGACAGAGCAGGAGAAAGAGAAGTGGTTTCCTCATCCGTAACCTTTTCGGTATCATTTACATGATGTCCGCCACCGGTACGGCTGGGAGCTTCGGTCTCTTCCTCGGATTCTTCAAGCCCGTTCTCGGTCTGTTCAACGGATGTTGTGCTTTCCGTCTGTGGTTCTGCAGCATGAGCAGTTACAACTACAACAATCATTAAAATCGTAAACATCAACATAAACATGCCAACAAACATTACAAGCATTTTTAAAGCCTGTTTAAAAAACGGCTTCATTTTAAAAGATGGTTTCATATCTGTTCTCCTTCCGATAATAAAAAATCTGCTATCAAACATTAAAATATGTCTAATAACAGGTTAACACCATTACATCCCCCGTTTATTAGATTTTTATCTCCACCCCCGCAGGGGTGGAGTGAACCATGCTACAGATTAGTGACCGCCGAAAGCGTTCTTCAAGCTGTAGATAATGGTAAAACCGAGCGAGAAACCTGCAGAAATGTACACCAACGGCATCATACTGTTTGTAATAACATTTGTGTAGGTAAACATCTGACCCGGATCAAAATTAAGCTCAAGAACAGCCTGTGAAACTCCTTCTCTCAAGATGTTTGCCCCGGTCATCACCATGGATGTAACAGCACCTTTTAACATAATTATCCTCCTTATACCTGTTTTTTATATTTAACCTTGCAAGAGTTAACCAATTTAAAAACCGCTGAAAAGATTCTTAATCTTATTCAATATTGCGGTTTTGCCACCGATGGAATTGAACATTTCACCGATTTTTAATATCTGCTTATATACCACTTTTACAAGCTTGGTAAGCGTAAACAGCAGACCGAAGATTATTGATAGATAGATTGCATAAAAGAGATTATCACCTATGCAGTATCTTACCGTGCCTATGGCTTCGGTCACGGGCACACCTGTGTTGGCACCCGATGAGCCTGAGCTCATGGTTGAAATCATATCTTTTATAATATCCCTGAAACTCTTTATCTGAGTGTAGGTCTGTATAACGGCATTGCTCGCACCTTTGATAGTGGCGAAAAGGGTATTAACCGTATCACGGATATTTGTAAAAATGTTATTACCGCCTTTATCAATACCGCCGTCAGGCACGGTTGTTATCTCATCGGCAAATACGGGTACCGATGTATATACTGTATGTACGGCGCAGATGCTTATAAATACCACAAGTCCGAATATGATTTTTTTATACCTGAGTAAATACTGCATGATTAAATCACTCCTATACTGCCGTTATCAATGGCTTTTTTAATTACCTTAATAGCCGAGAAAATAACTGTTATATACATTAACAGTCTCAGAAAACTTACTATTGAAAACTCTGTACCCGGTATACATATCGCATTTGCATAATTCCAACCAAGTAATACATTCTCGTTCATAAGTGCCGGAACGGCAGGAATCTGAAACATTAAGACGACATACTCTAAAAGCAGTAAGAGCAAGTCGAGTAGTGAAGCGAGAATGAAAACGCTGTACATTACCATCGTAACCAAGTCAAATAAGCTGGAATTTTCTTCCTCATCATCCGACTTGGTACGGTCGGAATTATCTATTACAACTACTTTTTGATTCAACTCTTTTACAGCAGTTATCAGTTTATCAAATTTACTGTTTAATTCTGATAGCAGCTTTTTAATATCTCTAACTGTATTTAAAATTGTACCATTACCATCAGACAAAGCTTTTACTACCGAACTTGTAAAATAAGAAATACGGCTCAACCAAACATCAACGCTAGGCAAATGCTCTTTTATAACCTTAGTTAATTCATGCACTTTATTGTAAATATACAAAACAAAACTTCCAATCCACTCATCTCCGACCATAAAAGCAGAGTTAAAATTGGTATAAAACTGATATACTTGGGTAAAGGTCTGCTCTGCGTATTCTATGAGCCACACACCTGATTCATTTTTTAATGCTTTACCTATAATGGTGTTTGAACTTTTAACATAAATAAGAACTGAATCCACCAATTTTTTCAGGTTATAAACTTGCTGCGCTATCCATGTACCGCTTGTGTCTTTCAGACCATTTTCTTTTAATAAATCAAAACTTGTGACAAAACTGGTAAGAGATTTATTTATATTTCCAATATAAACATTAATTGATGCAATTAAAACATTACTCTGCAAAATATCAGAGTGTATACTGTCAAGAACGTCCTTTGACTTAGCAAGCCAGTTTGCACAGGTAGAAACTGATGAACTCACACGTTCAATAGCCATTGAAATATCCCACAGATAACCGACGGAATCACATAAATTATTATTAATCGCTCCTAGTTTATATCTGATATTTTCAAGGAAATTCGCCGTATCTTCCAAGTCGTTACGCATATCCTGTAAAAATTTATCTGTTGAAGTTGTGGCACTTGTACCACTTGATGTGCCATGTCCGCCACCGGATCTTGTAACTCTATGACCGCCACCTGATAAACTGCCTCCAGATGGCTCTCTGCCGTCTCCTTTTGGTCTGCTGTTAGAATAAACAGCAATATCATTAATCATTAAATCGTCTATGTATTCGGCATCATTATAAATACCGTCATTTTCAAGTTCAGTATCGGCTTCGGAAGCTGTCTCTGATTCAAGTTCAGATTCGGCTTCCGTTACCGATTCAGTTTCCGAATGTTCAATTTCTGATTCGGATGACAGCTCATCCGCATATACAGAATAAGGATTGAATGCGCTGTTCATAATAATGACAGCCATAACAAAGCTTACATACTGTCTCATCTTAGTCATTGCACTCAATCCTCCTTTCACTTAATGGTGCTTATTCTTAATGCCGTCCACTGTGCCTTTAACACAGTAGCAGAATGAAAACACAATCATAACAAGTAAAATAATTGCCATATAAAAACCTCCTTACTTAATAACCGCAAAGCCGGACTGAACTACTTTACAGCCGGAGACTGTACAGATAATGAGCCCTTGTAATAACCGAAGTATCCGACAAGCTCCTTGCCGATTGCAGCATCGTTAATTATGTTTGCATCGTCACCGAATAACATTACCGAATCTGCCTTGATGCCCTTATGAGCTGTTGAGTTCTCAATCTCCGTGTTCGAGAACTCTTCCTGAAGGTAAACCGCACATGTCGGTAATCCCTTCTTAGATGTAAATTTTCTGTACCCTACAATTTTCTTTGTCATTTTTTTTCCTCTTTTCTTTTATATTTGATTTATTTTTTTGGGGGAATTGGAAAGTCTTTATACGCCGCCATGTCCCTACATGTATGCTCATGCGGCTATTAGTGGCTTTTTTAACCGGGATTAAAACCGCCCCAATTTAATCTGAATCCCTATGGAATATACCATACAGCATCAAAAACCATAAAACTCCAGTATTTAATCCAAAACAAAAAACTAAAAATGTAATTGCACTCTTCATGTTATACCTCGACTTTTAATTTCCATTTTCCATAATCGTCTAAATTTGCATATTCACGAATCGTTTGATAAACAATAGAACCATAAAATTGTACTCTTAAAGCTTCTAAACACTGCTTTAAAGCTGAGTTTGAATATTCTTTAGCTAAACCAGTATCTTTACCAATTGAAATCATTTCCATATCGGTACAGATATTGTCTATAATTGAAGCTATTACAATCTCCGCACTCTGGAGACTAAGTTTATTCTCATAAACAAATATTGATGTAACAAGGTCACTTTCAATGAAACGAACATATTCTATATGACCAGTACAATCACACACATAATTCTTACAATGCTTAAGTATTAAATCTCTTAAGTTATCATTTTTAACATTGGAAATTACTACTTCTTCAAATTTATCAAATAATGTCATTTCATTCCCCCGGCAATTTGTTATTGCCTTTTCCTTTCGTTTTTGATAAACTACATTTGATTACTTTTGTGAGTGGTTGAACACACGATTTTCACCTAACGAGTTTTACAGCCACCCACATACTGGCTTTTAAAGGTTGCCAACCTACGCAACGACAAGTTATTAAAGGTTATTAACTCTTAATAACAATTATATTTATATACTAAAAGTTATTAACTGTCAATACCTTTTTGAAAAAATTTCAAAGGGGGAAATTTTATGCCAACGAAAAAACCAATTGTACAGGTAGTTCTTGATGAAGAAGCATTAAAAAAACTTGATGAAATAGCAACTAACGAAGGAAGAACAAGAAGCAACATAGCAGCTTATATAATTAGAAAATATATAGAGGACTATGAAGCTGCCAAGAATAAAGAATCATTAATTTCTCAGAACACAGAAAGTAAACACAAGATTTCATAAATGGAGGATATGCCATGCAGGATTTATTATCAAAGCTGGAGAACACTGATATAATTGTGATACTTATGGTTATAGCCGCAGTAGTTGTTTTTGAGCTTGTTTTATTTTTTATTATCAAAATGATAATCAAGAAATCAAAAACAAAATCTATCACTGTGCGACTTGACAAAACTACTTATAACAGGGTAAAGCAGTACGCTTATAATCGTGGCTTGTCAATTTCCGATTTTACAAAAGGATTCTTAGAGAACTTTGCAAACGAGGACAAATAAAAAGTACCTTATGGATTTATTCCATAGGGTACTTATTTTTTACCAGCGTTCTATTTCTTTTCGTTTAAATATCGGCTCATTATCGTTCTCAAAAATGTTTCCGGGGTGGATGAGCTGAATAATACACATGTCCTCACTTTTATAAACTTTGATTTCATCAGCAAAGCAGTGGAGTATAAGCTCATCATCATCATAGACACGGAGCCAAAGCCTATAAGATTTGATTAACTCAAATTTCTTATCAATCACAGCTTTATCATCACACAGGTATGCGTAGTAATAACCGTCTTTGCTGAAATTGATAATATCTGCATGCTCTGGGTCTCTGAACACAAGACTTGATATATTGCTTAGACCAATGTTTACCTTTTTGTATGTAAGGTATGAATCCTTATTTCCTCTTCCGAACATATAAACACCTCACGAATTATGATAGTAAACAGTATATCACTTTAGTGGTTTTTCTTCAATAAAAAAAAGAATAATATATGATTAAAATAAATCAATTTTCTTGATTGTTTGGAAGTTGATTTATTTTTTTGTCATTTTGTTATAAAGTTGTTTTTTACTTCATAACAAAATTTAAGTCCGGGAAGCCCCATAAATAGGGACTTTTTTGGAGTTTTGTTTTTGTTTTAAAGTTGGGGGTAATACTAGCCCCAACTTTTTTTTTTGAAAATTATTTTTTTTATAGTAAATATAATAGTATTTTTAATAGGAATCTCAACGGCGAACCCCGACCGCGCCCCGTTCCGGGTCTTGTCTTCCGGGATTGCCTTTGGTTTTCTATATGTTAATCGTTATCAATTTACAACTTTATTGCTCACATTGCCCCCTAAATCCCCCCATAGGGGGAAAAATTTGTTGATATTTAATTATTCCAAGTAGCTAGGAGAAATCAGCCACTACACACAAGGGGTAATCAAGGCGCTTGAAGAGAAGTGCACTCTTCAAGCACCCGAATAAAAGTGTTTGAGGTGCCTGCCGCCCAGGGCGAGCTTGTCAACAAAAATCTTCCTTTTTCGATACAAAAAGCGTATCGAAAACGAGTATTTTTATTGACAAACTCTAATCATTGCCATGGACATTTTAGCCGCCATAAAAACTGGCTCCGCTTCATCGGGACAAAACGCCGCTGAACCCCCTAAAAAGCAGGGGCACGTTTGGTTTGCTTGTGAAAAATAAAAAGGACGATGAGCAGCACTCTCATCATCCTTTTTAATCATTTTATTCCGGTTTCAAGTAGAACATCAGCCGATACATTTAAAGCCTTGCATATACTGGCAAAAGTCTCTACTTGTGGCGTACGGGACCCGGTTTCCCAACGGCTAATCTCCTTTTGTGTTACACCGATAGCAAGAGCAAGTTCGGTTTGTGTTAATCCTGCTTTTATTCTAGCGTTTTTAATATTATCATGAATGTTCAATTTATACCTCTTTGCGGCTATCAACGTACATCACCAATGCAATACATAATTTTACTACACCTAGTGCGACAAAGAAAATACCTAATTTTAATAGCATATCTTTACATAACAATGGGAATATGATATATTAGGGGTGCAAGGAGTGGAGTTCCACTCCCTGCAAATTGCTCTTAATTAATTAACTTATCAAGAAGAAGCAACAAAAAACCTATTAAAAAGTCTATCAGAGCACCGACCGCCAAATCGATAAGCTTTGTAGACTTTTTTTTATGTTTCTTACCCATTGTCTTTACCTCCTTTCCAGTGTATGTGCTGTATACACCTTATATCTCCCTCTCACATTATTTATTATACTACCGATTGGGTATATTGTCAACTGCTATTGTATTTTATAAACCACTATTATTTAAAAGTTTTACTATTGCCGTAACTTTATCAACATTCTTTATATGTCCGGTCAGACATTCCATAAGCTCGACAAACAAATCATTGCCAGTTAATAATTGATAGCGTTCATCAAAAGGGCGCTGCATATCAGGTTCAGGTAGTGGGGTAGTAGCACATTTTGAATTATTTGTCAATACATTTTGCTCAACTTTTTCATTTTTCGCGACGTCGCGAAACTTTTCTTTTTTTAAGGATTTTTTGTATTCTCTTATATCACGAATAGTCATAGCAGGAGTTATATTTTTTAAATCATCCTCTTTTAATGTAACCATTTCACTTAATTGACTGTAAGAATATGTACTGTATTTCTCAGATATAAACATCTTATAAGGTTCACCAAACTTATTATACACACTCAAAATTCTTGATAAATTTTTATTATCAATATTGAAATTGGCTAACACAAAACTGTCTAGTGAAGAATAGCCAAACTCTTTATAATACTCATTCCGGTCAAATTCCGACAGGTGGAAGCCAAGAGCAATATATCTTGTTTTGATGTCCTGAATATCATTTTTTATATATTCATAAGAGCCTTTAGCGCCCTCTGAAATATCTACATTACCATAGTTAATCATCCCATATACAACATTATTTTTTTCACTCATTTAGTACCTCCTAATATCTCATCCATATAGGCAATTCAGAATCCTCACAATTTATAAAACCATCTTCTGTGCCGAGAGCGGTAACTTTAAGATGTTCATAATCGCTGTATTCTCTCATATTCATTTCATATTTTTTAAAACTGTCCTGCTGCTTGTAATGATACACAATTTTATCTATTCGCCTTTTTAACTGTTCAACGGTGTCTATGTGGGTATCTTCCGACACCATTTTTTTATATAAAAGCTCAGGAGGGAAGATTGAGGAGATATACACCTTGTCCCATAGCATGTAGACATTGTTATATCTACAGTGTACCTGTGACGTATATCCATCCAGTAAGCTCAAGAGTTTTGTGAATGTAATCTGTCCTTTAAATTCATCAATAAATACAATTTTCTCAGCATTGTATTTATCAAATAGACTAGAGCCGCCATTGTCATAGTCATTTGCAAAATAGACGTTATCACGTCCGTACTCTTCACATAAATTGACATACTCATGTGACTTACCGGTCCCGGCAGCTCCGCAGTGCCATTCTACATACACATCACGGAATACTGGAAAGCTTTGACGCTTCATCTCAAAATACGCGTCCCTTGTAATCTTCTCATATCTACGATAAGACAGGTTTAACTTGAATATCTCCGATGGTGTAAAACCTTCTTGTAAATATTGGTTAATTCGGTCAATATCATTTCTTTTTCCTTGCTTTCCCTTAATTTCTCCATGTGTATATATTTCAAGTATTTTTTCGGTGGCATCCTCAAAGGAACCCCTTTTATAAATGTAGTCCTCAGCCTGCTTCTTACTACCAAGGGTTTCCTCACAATGAGCCATAGGGTAGAGTTTTTTTATATAACTAAATCTGTGCGATGTGTCATCAGATAGAACCATGTGAACGTGGTGTAATCCGGCTTCTGATACACAATACGTCATAGCACAGGCGCGGTATTCGTCTGTAATCCATACTTGTGCTATCTTTTCAAGTATCTCCTTGTATGTACCAGTAAAGCCATGCTCTTCCGGATTGTTAATCACACAGAACCATGACATTGACGTAGAATCTTTTGCAGATTTAGCCATTTTATCTTACCCCCCGCGGGGACGGGTTCGATTCCCGTCTCGCGCTTTTTTATTGCAAAAAGGGTATCTCCATCGGAGATACCCTTTTTGCAATAGAGAAGCGGAGCTTCTCGAACCCGCTTATTGTATAAGCGGGTTCGTATCTCGCCTGCCGGCTCGGTCGGCATTCATTTTTTCTTATAAATCCCCCACTCTCCACAATTTTTTATGTATAATGGAAACATGACATACAGGTGTCGTGTTTGCTGTGATAATATCGTTATGCAAAGGAGAAATCATGAAGATAGATAGGCAACTGGGAATTTTATCCATACTGTTACAGAAGGAATCCGTCACGGCTCCTTATTTGTCGGAGATGTTTGAGGTGTCGAGGCGCACCATAAACAGGGACATTGAGGATTTGTGCAGGGCTGGCATACCGATTGCGACGAGGCAGGGAATAAACGGCGGAATCTCAATCATGGCGGGCTACAAAATCGACAGAACCATGCTGACGCGCGCGGAAATGCAGGACATTCTCGCGGGGCTAAGAAGCCTCGATAGTGTGAACGGAACCAACAAATATGGACAGTTGATGGAAAAGCTGTCGGTGGGCTCGTCCGATTTTTTGATGGGAGATCAGTCGATACTGATTGATTTGTCCTCGTGGTATAAGGATTCGCTTGCAGAAAAAATCGAGCTCATAAGAGGGGCGATAGAGCAGAACAGGGAACTGCAGTTCTTTTATTATGCTCCGAGTGGGGAGTCTGACCGCGCGATTGAGCCGTATTATCTTATTTTTCGCTGGTCGAGCTGGTATGTGTGGGGCTGGTGTAAAAGCAGGGAGGATTTTCGCCTTTTCAAACTGAACCGCATGGACAAGGTGCAGATGTCGGAGAATGTTTTTTCAGGCAGGGAAGCCGTCCTGCCTGATTTGAGGGATGAGAGGGTATTTCCGGGTGGAATTAAGGTGAAGGCGTTGTTTGAGGCGGACTGCAAATGGAGGCTTGTCGAGGAATTTGGAGCAAATTGCTTTGAGGAGCAGAAGGATGGGACGCTTCTTTTTCAGGCGGATTACACAAGCAAAGAAAATCTGCTGACGTGGCTTTTGACCTTTCGGGATAAGGCGGAATTGCTCGAGCCAAAGGAACTGAGGGCGGAGCTTTTGCAGAGCATTTTGCGGATGGAAAAGAAGTATGGCAGCGGAAAATAACGGAAAAAGTATGGCAACTGCAAATGCCGGATAAGAAGCATGACAATAGCAAATGACGGAGGAGGAGAGAAGTGTATGGAATCAAGATGTGGTATTTGGTGTGGGAGATGTGAGTGGCAGAAGAACGGCAAATGCAAGGGCTGTGTAAATATCGACAATCCTTTTTGGGGTGCATGCCCCGTAAAGAGCTGCTGTGAGGGCAGAGGGCTGGAGCATTGCGGAGAATGCAGTGAATTTCCGTGCACGAGGCTGGTGGAATTTGCCTATGACGAGAATCAGGGGGACTGCGGAGTCAGGCTTGACCAGTGTAAAATATGGTCGGCTTTAGGACAGATGCGGTATGTCTGGTTGGACGATTATCTGATGAAAAAGCCGGGTGTCACGAAGCTGCCGCCACAGTGGAACTGGATTCGCTACGCGATAGGCGGGAAGATGTTTGCGGCGGTGTGTCTTAGTGGGAAGAATGAACCGAAGTATATCACGTTAAAATTGGAGCCGGAGGAGGGAAGCTTCCTGCGAGGGCAGTACCTGTCTCTTATACACATCTCCGAGCCCACGAGACCGGAGCCTATCT
>ENA-OXEY01000763-OXEY01000763.1-human-gut-metagenome-genome-assembly--contig:-NODE-763-length-12000-cov-12.647970_pt1 | contig 12000 bp, 9 predicted proteins | sample MGYA00249365_ERZ652263 | MGnify/ENA primary metagenome ERZ652263 (study PRJEB26925, sample SAMN05826763) | human gut metagenome | biome: ENVO:2100002; feature: ENVO:00000062; material: ENVO:00002003...
GCAACGTCATCAAGACTCGTTCCACCAAGCCCGAGATCCACGTCGAAGTTTGCTCCAAGTGCCATCCTTTCTACACTGGTAAGCAGAAGCTGGTTGACAGCGGCGGACGTGTTGAGCGCTTCAACAAGCGCTTCGGCCGTAAGTAATTGCATCGATTACTGGTCATCCAAGAGCGTCGTTCCCCTTGCGGGGAGCGGCGCTCTTTTTGCGTCCGGGCGCAGAAAATGCTGAAACAGCGTCAGAAAAGCAATATTTGGAAACACACACAGGTTTATCTTATTTCTGACACATTTTCGGGCTAGAATGATGCAGACATTCCCAATAACTTCTTGAAAAAAGGAGCGTTTTTTGTGATAGAAGTATCTCACCTTACGAAGCGCTACGGCAGCCGCCTCGCCGTGGACGATGTATCCTTCACGGTGGAGGATGGCGTCATCTACGGCCTGCTCGGCCCGAACGGCGCAGGCAAATCTACCATCATGAACATCCTCACCGGGTATCTCGCCGCCACCGAAGGGCAGGTGACGGTAGCGGGCCACCCGCTGCCCGAGGAAGCCGACGCCGCCAAGGCCTGCGTGGGCTACCTGCCGGAACAGCCGCCCCTCTACCCGGAGATGACGGTGGCCGAGTATCTCGACTTTGCCGCGGAGCTGAAGGGCGTGAAGAAAGCCGACCGCCCCGCACAGGTGCAGTCTGCCGCCCGCCGCACCGGGCTGGAAGACGTCCTGCCCCGGCTCATCCGCAGTCTGTCGAAGGGCTACCGCCAGCGGGTAGGCGTGGCACAGGCGCTGCTGGGCAGCCCGAAGCTCATCATTCTGGACGAGCCGACGGTGGGCCTCGACCCGGCACAGGTCATCGAGCTGCGCCGCCTCATCCGGGAGCTGGGCCGCACCCACACGGTCATCCTGTCCAGCCACATCCTCAGCGAAGTAAAGGCCGTCTGCGATAAGGCGCTCATCCTGTCGCAGGGGCATCTGGCCGCTGTGGTGGACCTTACGGAAGAGCAGCGGGATCTGGAAGAGCTTTTCCTTGCGCTGACGGCTCCGGAAGCGGCTTCGGACAAAAAGGAGGACTGACGATGTTTGCCATCTACAAGCGGGAGCTGCGCAGCTTTTTCCACGGCATGATGGGCTATGTGCTCACAGCCTTTCTGCTGGCGGCCTCCGGCATCTATTTTCTGGCGCTGAACCTTGGCTACGGTCTGACGGATTTCGGCTATTATACGCTTTACCGCACCATTTTTATGCTTCTGCTCTATTTTCCGGTGCTGGCCATGCGCTCGCTGGCCGAGGAGCGCCGCGCCCGCACCGACCAGCTGCTCCTCACCAGCCCGGTGTCGGTGTGGGGCATCGTGGCGGGCAAGTATCTGGCCCTCTGCACCGTATTCGCACTGCCCTGTCTGGCCGACGGCGTCATGATCGTGGTGCTCTGGCTGCTGGGCAGCACGGCCTCGGCCTGCGGTGCGAATTTTGCTGCGCTGCTGTGCTATTTTCTGCTGGGCTGTGCGGCCATCGCGGTCTGTGAGTTCTGCTCCGGCCTCACAGAGAACCAGATCATCGCGGCGGTCATGGGCTTTTCGGCCCTGCTGCTGGCCTATATGATGCCCAGCCTCCGTAGTATGTTCAACGCGGGCAGCGCGGTGGCACTGGTGGTCTTTACGGCCCTGTCGGCGGGGGCATCCCTTGCACTGGGTCTGCGCACCCGGAGCTTTACGCTGGGCTGCTTTGTGTTCGCGGCCCTCTGTGCCGGTCTGAGCGCGCTGTTCCTCCTGCGCAGCACATGGCTCACCGAGGCCTTCAGCGACGTGCTGAGCGCTCTCTGCCTCTTTGCGCCCTTTGAAGAGTTCGTCAACAACAGCTTCTCCATCCCCACGCTGGTCTATTATCTGACGACGGCGGTGCTCTTCCTCTTCTTTACGGCGCAGGGCATCGAGAAGCGCCGCTGGAACTGAAAGGGGGACTGACCATGAAGAAATTCGAGAAAAAGAGCGCAGGCCCGCTGGAGCGCCTCCGCCTGAAAAGCGGCATATACGCCGCCTCTTTCACCGTGCTGGCCATCCTGCTGGCCGTCCTGCTCAACCTCATCGTCCGGGCTGTCCCGGCGAAGTACACCGAGTTTGACCTTTCGGAGGCGGGGCTTTACTCCCTCAGCGACAGTTCCAAGGAGATCGCCCGGGGCCTTACGCAGGATGTGAACATCTATTATCTGGCCGAGACGGGCAGCGAGGACGCCATCCTCACAAAGCTGCTGGATCGCTACGCCTCCGAGAGCAGCCACATCCGGTGGGAGCGGAAAGACCCTGCTGTTTACCCGACCTTTGCAGCCCAGTATGGCGTTCAGTCGGCGGAGAACGGCAGCCTCATCCTCGTCTCGGGGGAGAAGAGCGTCGTGCTGGAAGCATCGGACCTCTACGATTACGACTACTCCGACTACTACGCCACCGGCAGCTACAGCGTGACCTTCGGAGGCGAAAACAAGCTCACCGCTGCCATCTACCGCGTCACCAGCGGCGAGACGCTCCACACCTACTACACCACCAACCACGGCGAGCAGGCCCTGACGGACACCCTCATCGACGCCTTGGAGGGCCAGAACCTCGCGGTCAGCCCCCTCGACCTGCTGACGGATGCCATCCCCGACGACTGCGACCTGCTCATCGTCAACACCCCGCAGCAGGACTTTGCAGCGGCGGGCAGTCTCGTGGATGAGATGTCGGCCCTCCGCGCCTATCTGAAAAGCGGCGGACGCCTGATGCTCACCACCGACAGCTACTACTCCACCCCAAACCTCGACGCTCTGATGGCCGAGTTCGGCCTGAGCCGGACGCCGGGCCTTGTGGTGGAGGGGGACAGCGGCCACTCCCTGAGCGGCTACCCCTACTATCTGCTGCCCGACTACGCCGAAGACACCGGGAGCGGCACACTGGACGGCATCGACACCAGCCGCCGGGTGCTGCTTCAGATGGCGCAGGGCATCACCCTCACCGAGACGGAGAGCGTCACCTCCGAGCCTCTGCTGGTCAGCTCGGAAAGCTCCTACAGCAAGACGGCAGGCTACGAGATGACCACCGCCGGGCAGGAGGAGGGCGACCCCGACGGCCCCTTCACGCTGGCGGCTTACGCCTCCAACAACGCCACCGGCGCTGAGGTCATCTGGGTCAACTGCGGCAATATGGACAACGAGGCCGTCTACCAGACCGTTCCCGGCAACGTGACCTTCTTACAGGGCTGTGCGGCCGCTCTGGCCGGGCAGGAGGGGACGACCCTCGTGGAGTCCAAGGCGCTGGAGGCCGCGCCCATCACCATCCCGAACCACACCGCCGCCGCGCTGGGGCTGGTGTTCGTCCTCATCCTTCCGGCGGCTGTGCTGGCCGTGGGTGCAGTGGTCGTACTGCTGCGCCGCCGCAGATAAGGGGGCAGGGCGATGAAAGCAAAACAGCGCACCCTTGCGTTCCTGCTGGTGCTCGTCCTCGCCGCCGGGGCGGCGCTGGCCCTGCTGACCCACGCGAACCGGAAAGCCGAACAAGCCGCCAGTGAGACTAAGGACGGGAGCATCCCCCTGCTGGACGTGACCGGAGACACGCTGGAACAGGTGGCAGTCCAGTATGAAGGAGAGACCCTGACCCTTCTGCCCGGCGATGGGTGGACGCTGGCCGAGGACCCGGACTACCATCTGGACGACTCTGCCTGTGACACCATCCGCACCGCGCTGGCAGACATGAGGGCAAAGCGCCAGCTCGAGGCACAGCCCGGTGAGGACTACGGCTTCGATGCGCCCCGGCTTGTCGTGAATGTGACGGCGGCGGGGGAGCGCACCACCCTCACGGTAGGGGCTGAGAACCCTGTGACCGGCGACGTCTACGTCCGCCGGAACGGGGAGGACACGGTCTACGCCGTGGACGCGGCCAAGTTCCGCTGTATGGAACAGACCAAAGCCGGGCTGTTCGGGGCGTTCAGCCCGGCGGGCATCACCGCCTCGGACATCGAGGCCCTGCGCTATACCCTCCAGAGCGGCGAGGTGGTCCGCCTGCGGGCGGTCTCTCAGCCCACCGGGGCCGACAGCACAGCCTATCAGACCGTCTGGCGGCTCGCAGATGCGCCGGATGCTGCACTGGATGCCGACAAGACGGATGCCCTGCTGGCCGCGCTGGCCAGCTATGTCACCGGGCAGGACACCGCCGCAGACTCCTCCGCCTGCGGCTTCGATGACCCGCTGGTGACGGCGGAGGTGACGACAGCAGACGGCACGGCTGTCCTGACCTACGCCATCGGCACCGACGGCTATTACATGATGGTGTCGGGGGACGACTCGGTCTACACCGTGGACGGCCAGACCGTGGCGGCACTCTGTCAGACCGCAGAGCAGTTGAAATAGGCTTTTCCCGGGCAGCATCCCTGCCCGCTCAGGCGCCCGCGCGCCGGCTCTCCTTTTGGGAGAGCTTTTTTGTTGCAGCGAGAGATGGATGGATGCAGGTCAAAGTTTCGGCAAACATCAGCAGAGCGATTGACATTTTGACAAAGATTGTTTAAGATAGACAAGAAAGGGCAGAATAACTGCGCAATGTTACGGTCGTCATGGATGTTGTGCGGGGAAAAGTCACCCTAGTGCGAAAGAGGGATGGGGCGAAAGACCCCTTCTTTTTTCGTATCTGAGTTACAAGGAGGATATAGGAAAAAATGAACAACTCGGTGATCGTTTCACTGCGAGACATCGTAGTGGACTTTGATGGTCAGCGCATTCTGGATGGGCTGAACCTCGACATCCATGACAAAGAGTTTGTGACGCTGCTGGGCCCCTCCGGCTGCGGCAAAACCACCACCCTCCGCCTCATCGCAGGCTTTTTGGAGCCGACCTCCGGCAAGGTGCTTCTGAAGGGCGAGGACATCACGGGCGTGCCGCCCTACAAGCGTCCGGTGAACACCGTGTTTCAGAAGTACGCGCTGTTCCCCCATCTGAACGTCTTCGAGAATGTAGCCTTCGGCCTCCGCCTCAAGAAGATGGACGAAGAGACCATCCGCCGCAAGGTGCGGGATATGCTGGAGGTCGTGGGCCTGAAAGGCTTCGAGCGCCGCAGCATCGGCCAGATGTCCGGCGGCCAGCAGCAGCGTGTGGCCATCGCACGCAGTCTGGTCAACGAGCCGGAGATCCTGCTTCTGGACGAGCCTCTGGGCGCACTGGACCTCAAGCTGCGCAAGGAGATGCAGCTGGAGCTGAAGCGTCTGCAGCGCGAGATGAACATCACCTTCATCTACGTCACCCACGATCAGGAAGAGGCCCTGACCATGTCCGACACCGTCGTCGTCATGAACGGCGGCAAGGTGCAGCAGATCGGCACCCCCGAGGACATCTACAATGAGCCGAAGAACGCTTTCGTGGCAGACTTTATCGGCGACTCCAACATCGTGGACGGCGTGATGCACCGCGATTTCCTTGTCTCCTTCTCGGGCGTGGATTTCCCCTGCGTGGACCGCGGCTTTTCCCGGGAGCAGAGCGTGCAGGTGGTCGTCCGCCCCGAGGACATCGAGGTGGTCTCCCCGGTGGAGGGCCAGCTGGTGGGCGTCGTCAATGACGTCATCTTCAAGGGCGTCCACTTCGAGATGCACGTCGAGTGCGAGGGCCGTGAGTGGCTCATCCACTCCACCCGCGCCTGCACGCCCGGCGAGACCATCGGTATGCGCATCGGCCCCAACGAGATCCACATCATGGCGCGTTCAGAGGGGTGAGGCTGCATGAAGATTTACGATAAGAAGCTGGCCTATCCGTACTTTGTATGGATGGTGCTGTTCACAGTGGTGCCCTTGTTCATCGTGGTGTACTACGCCCTGACCGATGCCAGCGGCAGCTTTACGCTGGATAATCTGGTGGCCATCAGCGGCTATGGTTCGGTGTTTGCCCGCAGCCTGCTGCTGGCCCTTATCGCCACGGTCGTCTGCCTCGTCCTCGCGTTCCCGGTGGGGTACTTCCTCTCCCGGCTGCGCGTCAACAAGCAGCACATCATGCTGATGCTGGTGATGCTGCCCATGTGGATGAACTTCCTGCTGCGAACCTACGCATGGATGGGCCTGCTGAGCGTCAACGGCCCCATGAATGCGGTGCTGGGCGTGTTCGGCCTCGGACCCTACACCATGCTGAACACCTCCGGTGCTGTGGTGCTGGGCATGGTGTACAACTATGTGCCCTATATGATCCTGCCCCTCTACACCAGCATGACCAAGATCGACCAGAGCATCGTGGAGGCGGCGCAGGATCTGGGGGCTTCCACCACCAAGACCCTGCTGCGGGTGCTCATCCCCATGAGCGTGCCCGGCATCAGCACCGGCATCACGATGGTGTTCGTCCCGGCGGTGTCTACCTTCGTCATCAGCCGTATGCTGGGCGGCGGCTCCAACCTGCTCATCGGCGACCTGATCGAGATGCAGTTCCTCGGCAACAGCTACAACCTCAACGTCGGCTCTGCCATGAGCCTCGTGCTGATGATCATCGTGCTGCTCTGCATGAGCTTCACGTCCAGCTTCGACGAGGATGAGATGGAGGGTGTGTCCTGATGAAAACGAAACATCTGCGTCTGATGCAGCGCGCCTATGTCATCCTGTTCTTCTGCTTCATGTACCTGCCCATCGCGTATATGATCGTGTTCAGCTTCAACCAGAGCAAGGGCTACTCGCTCTTCACCGGCTTCACCCTCAAGTGGTACACCAGCCTTTTCCACAATGCGTCGATCCTGCACGCGCTGTGGGTGTCGCTGGAAGTGGCTCTCATCTCGGCCATCATCGCCACGGTGCTGGGCACGGCGGCCTCTCTGGGCATCGCGTCCATGGGCCGCAAGAGCCGTCTGCTGGTGACGAACATCACCTATATCCCGGTGGTCAACCCCGAGATCATCACCGGCATCTCGCTGATGCTGCTCTTTGTGGCTTACCAGCGCTTCGCGGGCGGGCTGGACTTCCTGCCTGATAACATCATGGGCCTGCCCACGCTGCTCATCGCCCATATCGCGTTCAATGTGCCGTATGTCATCTTCAACGTCACGCCCAAGCTCAAGCAGCTGGACATCAAGCTGTATGAGGCGGCACTGGACCTCGGCTGCGACCCCAAGCAGGCGTTCTTCAAGGTCATCCTGCCCGAGATCAGCCCGGCCATCTTGTCGGCCTTCCTCATCTGCCTGACCTACTCCATCGACGATTTCATGATCTCCTATTTCAACTGCGGCACGGTGGAGACGCTGCCCATCGCCATCTACTCCATGACCCGAAAGAAGGTCAGCCCGGAGATCTACGCGCTGTCCACCATCATGTTCGTGGTCATCCTGACCATCATCCTCGTCTCCAATGCCATGGAGAGCCGCGGCTACCGCCGCGACCAGCGTGCACTGAGAGGAGGAGATGCGAAATGAAGCGCTTTGTCATTCTTCTGCTGACGGCTGTGCTGGCGCTGACCATGCCGCTGTCGGCTCTGGCTGCGGGCCAGATCGAGGTCACGGAGGATGTGTCGGTCTCGGATGACTACGACTGGACCCGCTTCAAGGGCCAGAACGTCACCCTGAACGTCTACAACTGGGGCGAGTATATCTCCAACGGCTCAGACGACAGCGTGGACGTGGTGGCCGCCTTCGAAAAACTCACCGGCATCAAGGTCAACTACACCACCTTTGACTCCAATGAGTCCCTCTACGCGAAGCTGAAATCCGGCGCGGCCAACTACGATGTCATCATCCCGTCGGACTACATGGTCGCCAAGATGATCGCAGAGGGGATGCTGAAACCGCTGGACTACAGCAACATCCCGAACTTTGCGAACATCGACGAGGCCTACCGCAACGCGGATTACGACCCCGAAAACGCCTATACGGTGCCCTATATGCTCTGCACCACCGGCATCATCTACAACACGACGATGGTGGACGAGGCCCCGGCCAGCTGGGCCGACCTGTGGGATGAGCAGTACGCGGGCAATATCCTGATGTTCAACAACAGCCGCGATGCCTACGCCATCGGTGCGTTCAAGAGTGGAAACAGCATCAACCCCCAGACCACCGAAGAGGTGGACGCTGTGGTGGAGGAGCTGAAGGCTCAGAAGCCGCTGGTACAGGCCTACGTCATGGATGAGATCTTCGATAAGATGATCGGCGGCGAGGCGGCGGTCGGCGTCTACTACTCCGGCGACGCCATCACCATGATCGACGACAACCCCGATCTGGCCTGGGTGTTCCCGGAGGAGGGGACGGTGCTGTCGGTGGACAGCATGGCCATCCCCGCCGCCAGCGAGCATCAGGAAGCCGCTGAGATGTTCATCAACTTCATGTGTGAGCCAGACATCGGCAAGGCCAATGCGGAGTATATCGGCTACACCACCCCCATGCAGGCGGTATGGGATATTCTGGACGAAGATCTCAAGTACAGCGAGATCGCCTATCCCTCCGAGGAGATCGCGGCCAAGGAGAAGGTCTTTACCGCGCTGAGCGATGAGGTCAACAGCGAGCTGGACGTGAAGTGGAGCGAGATGAAGAGCTACGACGAGGGCGGCAGCGGGTATCTGTTCCTGATGCTGCTGCTGGCGATGCTGGCTCTGGCCTGCTTCAACATCTGGCGCAAGGTGCGCAGGAAAACGCGCAATATGTATTGATCCTGCGGGGGCTGTGCGGAGGCGTACAGCCCCTTTTTGTCGAGGAAAGGGAGAAAACGATGAGTGAATACAGAAGTTATACTGAGCATATGACCGTGCTGGACGGCGACAGCGATTTCCGCCGCTGCCTGAAGCCCAGCGCCCTCTTCCGCTATGTGGAACAGGTGTCGGCAGACCACGCCCGGGCCTACGGCATGGACTACGCCTTTTTTAAGGAGCGCCACAGCGCGTTCCTCGTGGGCAAACAGGCCCTCCGGGTCTGGCGGATGCCGGGCCGGGCCGAGAAGATAGCACTCACGACGGCCTGTGAGACCTTCAAGAAGGGCACCATGAAGCGCCTGACCACCATCACCAGCGAGACGGGGGAGAAGCTGGCCCTCGTGGACTGCCGCTGGATGGCCGTGGATACAGAGGCAGGGCGCATCCTGCGCACCCCCGGCTGGAACACGCCGGACTTCCAGAACGACGACCTGCCCGAAGAGCTGCCCCAGATCGTCCACAAGAGCCAGCCACTGACGGCGGCAGGGGAGCGCCGGGCCAGCTACTCCATGTGCGACCTCAACGGCCACATCAACAACTCCCTCTATCTGGACATCGCCTGCGACGCTCTGCCGCAGGAGGTGGTGGAGGCTGCGCCGCTCTCCTTCGCCTCCATCAAGTACCACCGCGAGGTGCCGATGGGCCAGAGCGTGCAGGTGTTCTACGCCCCCTCGAAGGAGGGCTGGTATGTGCTGGGCCGGAGGGAGGAACACGCGGCCTTTGAGTGCTATCTGGAGTTCGGGGAGCCTGTCACAGAATCTTTACAAAAATAATTACAAAGAAATTACAAAAAACTATTGCAAAAATCCTTCAAAAGAGTTACAATATGGTTACAGGAAGGGCGACGTCCTTCTGGATCATGAAATCTTTTTCTTCTTGTTTTTGGAATATCGGGTGTCTGCCATCCTCCTCCGGCTGTTCTCCTTCACAGCTGTCGGCGGACACCGCACAGGCGATATTCCGCTTCGTGTGCAAAAAGGCCCGTCCGAGACTGGACGGGCTTTTTTGCATCCCCAAAACCGGAGAAGCCCGGCTCGTACTGGGGGAAAGTATGACCTTGCACCAATTTGGTGGTCAATTTGCCTGTTTTTCTGCAAAGGACATTTATAAAGTTTGGCGGGGCAGGGGTTTGTATTCTGCAAGGATTTGTGATAAAGTATATACAATCAATTCCTAAGTCGAAAACATGAAATTGTTTTGATGTGATCCGTTGTTGATGCGTTAAGAAAAAGGAGTTTGAACATGGCTTATTTTTACGAAGAACCCTCCCGTACCTTTGGCGAGTACCTGCTGGTGCCGGGCTACTCTTCTGCCGAGAACGTCCCCACGGCGGTCAGCCTCAAGACCCCGCTGGTCAAGTACCGCAAGGGCGAGGAGGCCTGCCCGCTGGAAATGAACATCCCCATGATCAGCGCCATCATGCAGTCTGTCTCCGGCGATAAGCTGGCCATCGCGCTGGCCCGTCAGGGCGGCGTCTCCTTCATCTACGGTTCCCAGAGCATCGAGAACGAGGCCGCTATGGTCCGCCGCGTCAAGAGCTTCAAGGCAGGCTACGTCGTCTCCGACTCCAATCTGGCCCCCACCGCCACCCTGCATGATGTGCTGGAGCTGAAGGCCCGCACCGGCCACTCCACTATCGCCATCACCGCCGACGGCACCCCCAACGGCAAGCTGCTGGGCATCGTGGCCTCCCGCGATTACCGCGTCAACCACACCCCCGATGACGCTCCTGTTACCACCTTCATGACCCCCATCGAGAAGCTGGTCACTGCCCCGGAGAACACCTCCCTGCACGACTGCAACAACATCATCTGGGACAACAAGATCAACACTCTGCCTCTGGTGGATGCCGAGGGCAATCTGGTGTATATGGTGTTCCGCAAGGACTACGATTCCCACAAGGCCAACGTCAACGAGCTGCTGGACAAGAACAAGAGCTATGTTGTGGGTGCCGGTATCAATACCCGCGACTACGCCCAGCGCGTGCCCGCACTGGTAGAGGCCGGTGTGGATGTGCTGTGCATCGACTCCTCCGAGGGCTACTCCGAGTGGCAGAGCCGCACCATCGGCTGGATCCGTGAGCACTACGGTGATACCGTCAAGGTGGGCGCAGGCAACGTCGTGGACGCCGAGGGCTTCCGCTTCCTCGCCAAGGCTGGCGCAGACTTCGTGAAGATCGGCATCGGAGGAGGCTCCATCTGCATCACCCGTGAGACCAAGGGCATCGGCCGCGGTCAGGCTACCGCTGTCATCGAGGTGGCCAAGGCCCGCGATGAGTACTTCAAGGAGACCGGCATCTATGTGCCCATCTGCTCTGACGGCGGCATCGTCCACGATTACCACATCACCCTCGCTCTGGCCATGGGCGCGGACTTCGTCATGCTGGGCCGCTACTTTGCCCGCTTTGATGAGAGCCCCACGAACAAGGTCCGCATCAACGGCCAGTATATGAAAGAGTACTGGGGCGAGGGTTCCAACCGTGCCCGCAACTGGCAGCGCTATGACCTGGGCGGCTCCACCAAGCTGAGCTTTGAAGAGGGCGTGGACAGCTATGTTCCGTATGCCGGCCCGCTGGCTGACGGTGTCCAGACCACCCTGTACAAGGTCAAGAGCACCATGTGCAACTGCGGTGCCCTCTCCATCCCCGAGCTGCAGCAGAAAGCCAAGCTGACCGTCGTTTCCTCCACCTCCATCGTGGAGGGCGGCAGCCATGACGTTATGCTGAAGAACGCCACCCCCAACATCATCAACGGCTGATAAAATTTGAAAGACGCAAAGCTGCCTGGCACACTGCCGCCGGGCAGCTTTTTTGTATCTTCTGGCTGTGACAGCAAAAAGATTTTACCGAACCACAGTCCCTTTTTTACAAAAGGCCTTGCACCGGGCCAAAAACCATGCTATAGTGTTACCAACACCCTGTCATGACAGGGCAGATCACACGCCCGGCCAGCCCTCTGCGCGGCGTCCCGGGAAGTTTTTCAGGCGGCAGGACCGCACGGTATCCTGCCGGATGGAGAAAAAAGAGAGGAAACCCCCATGGAAGAGATCAAAGTTGTTCCGTACATTCCGGACGAAGATTATGATAACCCCGCAATGGTCGTGGATTTTTATGAGTTCACGATGGCCAACTGCCTGTTTTTGAACGGCTTCAAGGATACTACCCTCGTGTTCGATATGTTCTTCCGCAAGAACCCGGACAATATGGGCTATTCCATCAGCGCTGGCCAGCGCAAGCTGACCCGCTTCCTGCTCAACTACCACTTCAATGAGCAGGACATCCAGTGGCTGCGCACCAAGGGCATGAGCGAGGAATTCTGCAATTACCTGCGCACCTACCGC
>ENA-OXEY01000772-OXEY01000772.1-human-gut-metagenome-genome-assembly--contig:-NODE-772-length-11900-cov-9.881047_pt1 | contig 11900 bp, 8 predicted proteins | sample MGYA00249365_ERZ652263 | MGnify/ENA primary metagenome ERZ652263 (study PRJEB26925, sample SAMN05826763) | human gut metagenome | biome: ENVO:2100002; feature: ENVO:00000062; material: ENVO:00002003...
TCTACACTATCCTCTTCGTCGGCAGCGTCAGATGTGTATAAGAGACAGGTACTGGTGCGGGCGGCCGTTGTAAGGACACTGACGCAGCTGTCCAATGTGAAATATGTGACGATTACCGTGGAAGGCAGTCAGTTATATGACAATGCAGGGGAATTGGTAGGCTGGATGAATGCCGAGCAGTTCATCAATAATGACGGTAACGAGATCAACACCTATGAACTGGTGAAGGTAAAGCTGTATTTTGCCAATGCAGACGGTGATAAGCTGATCGCGGCCTACAGAGAAAAGCATTATTCCACCAATACTCCGTTGGAGCGATTCGTGGTGGAGGAACTGATCGCGGGACCCAGCGGACAGATTGAGGGTCTGTACCCGGTGATCAATCCGGAGACCAAGATCATCAATATCCTGACCAAAGATGGAATCTGCTATGTGAATCTGGATTCCAGCTTCCTGACCGTGGTGAACAATGTTTCCACGGAGGTAGCAGTTTACTCCATCGTGAATTCCCTGGTGGAACTGGATAATATCAATAAAGTACAGATCCTGGTCAACGGCGAAGTGCCATCTACCTTCAGCAATTCCACTTTTGAACGGAATCTGGATTATGTAACGACTTTGGAACAGTAAATTTTGAATTTATGCGGGACAGGACTGTTTTTGCGTTGGACTGTCGGAACAGTCCTGACTGTGGGCAGGCGGGATTGCCTGCGGAAGGGAGCTTAATGAGACGACCGCTTTTTATGGCGTGTCTGTGTCTCGTGATAGTGCTCGCCATAGGAAGAATACTGACGGGGGCGGACACCGGGGATGCCGGCGTACTGCCGCCTGACGGAAGTCCGGTGAGGATCACGGGACGGATAGACACAAGAACTTCTGAAACGATTATTCTGAAATCAATTTCTATTATTCAAAACGATCTAAAATATTCCTATTCTGGAAAATTACAATGTGAGTTGACAAACACACAGGAGGTACAGAGCCTGAGACTGGGCCAGCATATTGTTCTGGAAGGCGTTTTTTCGCACTTCGATGCTGCGACCAATCACGGGGAATTTGACGTGCGGGCCTATTCTGCGGGAAAGGGCATCGGTGGCAGAGTGCGGAAAGCACAGGTTCTGGCAGCGGAGGAGGACTATAGCTTTTTGAGAGAAAAGTTGTTTGCCTTTCGAAGGAGATTACACGACAGACTGGCAAAGGTATTCCCGGAGAAAGAGGCTTCCGTTATGCAGACATTACTGCTGGGGGAGAAGGAAGAAATGGATGCGGAGGTAAAGGCGCTGTACCAGAGGAATGGGATCGCCCATATCTTAAGCATTTCAGGGCTGCATATTACTTTGCTGGGGATGGGATGCTACCGGCTGCTTAAGAGACTGGGGGCTCCGGTCAGAGTGGCAGCAGCGGGAGGTGCCATGACACTGCTTCTGTACGGTATGATGGTGGGCATGAGTGTATCCGCCAGCCGTGCCATAGGAATGTATCTGCTGCAGATGTTGGGGATATTCGTGGGAAGGACTTATGATATGCTGACAGGTGTGGGGCTGTTGGCGGCATTGCTGGTGTTGCAGCAACCGGAGCGGCTTGGGGATGTGAGCTTTTTGATGTCTTTTGGGGCGGTGCTGGGGATCTGCTTGTTGACACCGGTGTTTGCCGGGGATGGTAGGGAAGATAATGCCGGTGTGGAAACGGCCAGTGGCGTGGTGGCAGGGCTTCTGACCGTGACAGATATTCTGGGTGATTCCGCTTACGAGAGGAACAAGTACCGGGAAGGCTGGCGGAAGGTGGTGTATGAAAGGCTTTGGCACATGGTGTCAGCACTTAAAAGCGGTTTTGCCGCCAGTGCCGGAGTTATTCTTTTTACGCTGCCCATACAGCTCTGGTTCTTTTATGAGATCCCTGTCTACTCGGTATTATTGAACCTGCTGGTGTTGCCCTTTATGAGTGTGGTGATGGCAGGGGGAATCCTGTCATTGATCCCTGGACTGGGAATTGCAGGGACGGTGGATTGTCTGATCCTGTGGTGGTATGAATGGATCTGCGAACGGTTCGGAGAACTGCCGGGAGCGGTATGGTGCGTGGGCCGCCCGGCAAAGTGGCAGATGGTCGTTTATTATAGTGGGCTATTTGTGTTGATCATTGGCAGGAATTATGCGGAAAAATGGAAGCGGCAAAGACTTTATGCAGCTTATGTGGCGGAAAATAATCATGGAGACGGACACCGCACTGAAAGAGAAAGGCAGCGTCGGGAAACACGCAGAGTGGATGATAGCGGTAGGGGTAGAAAAAGAGAGAGTAACAGAAAAAAGATGCAGCATTCTGACAGGTACTCTGAAATATGTCCCACCAGATGGCGGCATGTTTTAGCAAATTTTTGGTATACATGGCAGGGAGTGATGACATATAGGAACGGAGTTATGTGCCGAATTGTAGCCGCAATGATTTTAGTATTAATAGTTGGTTTACTGACCGGCAATTTTGATCGGGGAAGCCGTGTGACTTTTCTGGACGTGGGACAGGGAGACGGTATCGTGGTGGAGACCGGGCAGGGGGCATATCTTTTTGACTGCGGCAGTACCAGTCGGAGGAAAATCGGTGAATATGTGTTGAAGCCTTATCTCAAGAGCCGGGGAATCCAGTCTCTACGCGGTGTGTTTGTATCGCACCCAGATGAAGACCATATGAATGGCATATTGGAACTGCTGGAGAACGGTGGAGAATGGGGAATTACCGTGGAGCAGATGTTTCTGCCTGCGATTACGGAAGCGGAGCGCAGGGAGGCTTTTGAAAAATTGCTTGTTGCCGCGGAATATGCCGTAGTACCGGTAAGTTACATAAAATGTGGCGATGAGATCAGGGATAGTCGACTCCGGCTGCGGTGTCTGCACCCGGAGGAGAATACGACCCTTGCGGATGCCAATGCCTATTCGGAATGCTTCTACGTGGAGGTATTTGCGAAAGCAGTGAAGTGGGGCGCGGCAGAGGGGATGGAAGCAAGTGGAGAGGGCGGAAGAGCTGCTAGCGAAGTTTACGGTGAGAACGGCAGCTTTGCTGTCGGAGTTACTGGTGAGAGAACCGGTCATGGCGATACCGGTGAAAGGAAAAACTTCGGCGTGGGTGCCGGGAAGCTAAGCATTCTCCTGACAGGGGATGTGGAAGGCGAAGGGGAGCAGCAGCTGACACAGGAATTGCAGACGTTGAAGACGTTACGGGAAGCGAAGACGTTACGGGCAGCGCAGGAATCACAGGCTTTGCAGAATGCGCAGAAATTGCAGGAATCGCAGGAACCGCGAGAACAGCAGGAGTTGTGGGAATCACGGAGACAAGGGGGCTTCAAGGTAGACATCCTGAAGGTAGCGCATCACGGCTCAGGCTATTCCACCAGTTCTGAGTTCCTTGCCGTCGCCGGCCCCGCTGCCGCCATTATCTCCTGTGGTCGTAACAATTCCTATGGCCATCCCCATGCCGCGACGCTACAGCGCCTGGAAGATGCTAAGGTCCCCTGGTACCTCACCACTGACTATGGAGCTCTGACAGTAACCGTCGACAGTCACGGAAACCGGCTGCAAGGGTATCTGAGAAGAAAATAAGCCGTTGGGGTTCTAGGTAGTTGGGGCGTGAGAGGAAGAAAAGTAGAAATAAGCCCCGGGGAAGTCAAGAAGCCGGGGCGTGAGGGGAAGAAAAGTAAGAATAAGCCCCGGGGAAGTCAAGAAGCCGGGGCGTAGGAGAAAGAAAAGTAAGAATAAGCCCCGGAGAAGTCAAGAAGCCGGGGCGTGAGAGGAAGAAAAGTAAGAACAAGCCCTGGGGAAGTCAAGAAGCTGGGGCGTAGGAGAAAGAAAAGTAAGAATAAGCCCCGGAGAAGTCAAGAAGCCAGTGTGCAGAAGGAGGAAAAGTGAAAACTACACGCGAAAATATAAAAAACAGAATAGAAGAAATTAATAAGGAATTAGAAAAGATAACAAAATTGGACAAAAAATTTCCGCAAGGAGAATTGCAATGCTTCAAAAATGAAAACCGCTACAAATGGAAAGTAAAAGAGGAAAATGGAATACGCTATCTTCCGAAAACCGAAAGAAATCAGGCAGAAATACTGGCATTGAAGAAATACTATGAGTATAGAAAAAAGGAATTGGAGAGTGAAGCAGCGGGATGGGAAGCCTACTTGAAGAAGACAGACAAGATGAAAATAAACTCCGAACATCTATTAAATCATCCGGAATATGGAAAATTGCTGGCTAAGAATTTCAGACCATTGGATAAGGAACTGGAGCGGTGGCAGGAGGAACCCTATGAAAAATGTACAAAGCATCCGGAAAATTTATTGGTACAAGGAACGCATGGGAAGATGTTGCGGTCTAAATCAGAAGCAATTATTGACAGAATGCTATATCAAAATAAAATACCGTTTCACTATGAAGAAAAACTGGTTTTGGATGGAATAATTTTATATCCAGATTTCGTGATACGACATCCCTTTACGGGACAATATTTCTATTGGGAGCACTTTGGGATGATGGATAATCCGGATTATTGCAATCATGCTTGTGACAAAATAAAGCTATATTGCCGACATGGTATCATTCCTTCGGTAAATCTGATTCTCACCTATGAAACAAAGCAGTGTCCTCTGAATGCAGACAAAGTAGAAATGATCTTGCAGGAATATTTTGGTTGTAGCAAATGGGATGCCGTGGTAGGATAAAACATATCAGTAATAGTAAAATAAGGGGGATATGCAAAATGAAGCACCTGATCATTGTAAAATTTAAAGATAATATATGGAACCGGGAGGATGCGGCGAGCAGGGAGATGCTTGCGGACATCAAGAAGATCTTCAATCGGACGAAGCAGATAGAAGGCGTTCATACGGTGAACATTTATGAAAATGTGACACCGAGACCGAACCGGCATGACCTGATGATCGAAATGGAGATGGATCCGGAGGCACTGCCTGTGTACGATGCTTCTGCGACCCATCAGGAATGGAAGGCAAAATACGGAGATGCTATTCAGTCCAAGACTATCTTTGATTATGAATAAAATTTGTAATCTTGCGAAGGGGAGGCAGCTATGGAAGAATTTGATATCAGAGAAGCTACACCGGAAGATGCGGAGAAGATCATCGCATATTTAGCGCAGGTAGGTGGAGAGACAGATTATCTGTCCTTTGGAAAAGAAGGGCTTCCTATTTCGACAGAAGAGGAAGAGAAATTTATACAGAATATAAATAAGGAGGAACATTCCGTTCTCTATGTAGTATGGAAAAATGGAGAGATTATCGGAGATGCCAGTCTAAGCGGATTTTCCAGAAGGATGAGCCACCGCGCCGAATTCGGAATCTCTGTGGTCAAGTCGGAATGGGGGCAGGGAATTGGCAGGGCGCTGTTACAAAAATGCATTATGTATGCAAAAGAACATACGATAGAACTGATCAATCTGGAAGTTCGAAGCGATAATATACGAGCTATTCATGTCTATGAGAAATATGGCTTCCGGAAAATCGGGACCTCGCCGGCGTATTTTAAGATCGACGGGGAATACTACGATTTTGATCTGATGGTATTAGATCTTAGATAGGAAAACTACAAAGAAACACAAAGGAGCCATAACACCATGGAATTTTTTGACATCGTAGATGAAAAAGGCATTCCCACAGGGGAGACCATAGAACGCACACAGGCACATAAAAAGGGTGTCCGCCACAGAACCGCCCATATCTGGATCGTGAGGGAACAGAACGGAAAAGCCCAGCTGTTATTGCAGAAACGCTCTGCAGAAAAAGACAGCTTTCCGGGGCGGTTCGATACTTCTTCCGCCGGACATATTCAGGCGGGGGACGAGCCGGAGGAATCTGCAATACGGGAACTTCACGAAGAACTGGGAATCCAGGCATCTAAAGAGGAACTGCAATTCGCCGGATGCTTTGATATTCAATACGAAAAGGAATTTCATGGAAAAATGTTTCGGGACAACGAGGTTGCATTCGTCTATATGTACACTAAGCCGGTAGATGCTGCGAAGCTTATCCTGCAAAAAGAGGAAGTGGAGAGTGTGGAGTGGTTCGATATGGAGGAACTGGATACCGCATTGCAGCCGCCTAGAGATCAGCGATTCTGCGTTCCCATGGAGGGATTCCAAATCGCGAAACAATGGCTGGAGAGCAGAAAATAAAGGTTGATCGCTTCGCATAGATAGTAGAGCCAGAGAAGGAGATCGCTGAGACACTGATGGAGGCAGAAGAATTCCGACAGGCAGAGAGAAGATAGGCATGCGCAGGTGTACCTGGCAACAGATAAGTAAAGCATATAAGTGGACAATAAAAAAGAACTGTCTTCCTGGGAAGCCAGTTCTTTTTATTGCCAATATAGCTTAATATCTGATGAAATTACTTCACAGTCACGGAAGTGATGTGAGGGTTCACACCTTCGTACCAGTACAGGAAACCTTCCATATCGATGGTGTCACCGATCTTTAAGTTCTTTACTGCGTTGTAAACATCGGTGGTGTTGTCGCACAGATAAGACTCAACGGTGAAGGTATAGGTCTGACCATTCAGAGAAACGTTGAAGTACAGGTCGTTACCGTCTTCACCGGAACCATCGTAGTTGTACAGGAAAGCAACATCGTTGCCGTCAGCATCCTGACCTGCAGCTTCTACAGTCATACCCTTGAAAGCTACGAACTGGTTCTGGTAGTTGATCAGATCATCGGTGCCTAACAGATCGGTCACATCGGTAACGGGAGCGATGTAGCTGCCCTCTTCGATCTCGAAGGTAGCACCTTCAGCAATCTCTACTTCACCGGACCACTCGGTCTTATAACCGGTTACTTTGATCTTGGTACCGGGTACCAGCTTAGCATAATCCTCTTCGGAACATACGGAATTGTAGATGAAGTAAGCACCATCCTGATCCTGGGTGTACAGGGTAGCCTTATCTTCCCACCAGGACTGTTTAGCCTGAACATAAGCCTCGATCACAACTTCGGAATCGAGATCAGCAGCCATGTACTCTTCGTAGGTCATAACACCCTCGGATTTCTCATCAGCAACAGCTTCAGCAGCCTCGGTAGAAGCTTCGGTAGCAGCGGCTTCGGTAGTAGCGGCTTCGGTAGTAGCAGCCTCGGTGGTGGCAGCAGCGGTAGATTCAGCAGCAACGTCTGCATTGCTGTTTCCACATGCAGCGAGAGACAGAACCAGAGCCATAGCCATGGTTAATGCAAGTGTCTTCTTTTTCATAATAATCCTCCATTCCTGCGCTTGTGGCGCATATGGGTCTGTGCAGATACACAGACATCTCCTCAATTTATCCGGCGCATTCAGACACCGAACAGTTCCATTATACCTGAAATGCAAGATAAATCAAGATTTTTTGCAAAAAGAGCCCCATGCGCAGGATAATACCACCAGATATTATCTTACGAATGGGGCTGAAAAATTACTTCTTTCTGTTTTTTAAATATTCCCGCCCTACATACAGGAGGATCAGAAGCCAGGTGACTGCAAGTGTGCTTAACAGGATCACGGAAGCCCGGGGCATGGCACCCAGTTCCTTTTTGCCGAAGGAGGCATCACTTCCCTGACCGAGACGGTACAGGCTTTCTACATCGCTGTAAAGCTTTTGCATGTAGGTATCATCCACAGTCTCTTTTCTGCGGGTGGACTTCACCACGTTTTCAATCAACTGTCCGGAGGCATCACGTAAGGATGCGGAACCGTTAAATACCGGTGTAACGAAGGTGTTGTCTACGTTGTTAAGCAACAGTTTGGAAGCCTCAATTTTCACCGCATAATGCGTACTGTTATCCGCACCGCATTCGGACAGATAATCCTGATACTCTGCGGAGTTCTGTGCCTTAGAGGTTACAGGTACATAGCCTTCTGTCTCGGAATAAGCAATCTGCACATCGTTGGTGAGCAGATACTGGGCAAACAGCCAGGATGCCAGTACTTCCTGAGAGTCTGATTTATTGAAGACGCAGACGGAAGGACCCTGAGAGATCATTTCGGGATGCTCCGGGTCAAACTGGGGAATCATCCGCACGGCGGTCTCAAACTGCACCAGAGAATCCTCGCTGATATCCGACAGCGGAGCGTCCGTACCCATCCAGGTGGCTCCGGCGGTGGAATCAATGGCGAAAATACATTGCCCGGCATTCAGGAAGTTCGCAGGATAACCGGAGATCTTGAAGGTGGAAAAGGCACCGCTTTTTACATGTCCGGCAATACCATACAGGAGATCCGTGGTAGTATCGTTGAAAAGTTCAATGCTGCCGTCAGCCGTGGAATATCCCGCATTCTTTTGCTTTAACATCTGGATCATCATGTTATCGGTGGACTTGTAGATAAATGGGATCAGTACATTCTGCCCGTTGACCACATAGGTGCCGTCCGCATTTTGGGCGGTGGCAGCCTCGGAGACTTCCCAAATGAAGTCCCAGGTCAGTACATCCGGCAGAGTATATCCAAGATTTTCCACGTAGGTCTTATTCACGTAGCAGGCCTCGGTGGAACGCATGTAAGGAACGGCATAGTAATGACCGTCGATGGAGCATTCATTCAAAAACTGAGGAATGACTTCTTCTCTGGCAGGACCGTCATAGGCAAGCTCCGTGCCGCCCAGACCGTATTTTTCATCGGCAAACAGGTCATCCAGAGGAACTACGGTATTCTGCCCGGTGAGGTAGGTGGCAATGTGATCCGGGTAGGTGATGCAGACATTGGGTGTCGTATTGGTGGAAATATTGGTAATGACATCGTTGTAAATTTTGCCGTAATCCGTGTATAGATTCAGGTTCACCGTGATATTGGGATACAGGGCTTCAAAATCCGCAATGGCTTTCTTGTAGATTTCCGTCTGGGTTTTGTTGGTATCATTTTTCGCCCAGAAGGTGATCTCATAGTTCCTGGAAGTATCGAAATCCTCAGGAACAGTGAATTCCGGCAGACCTTTCGAACCATGGCAGCCGGTCAGGGACAGAGACAGAGTGCCCACGGCACATAATAATGCCAGTTTTTTGCTGAATCGACTCATCCTTTGGTACCTCCTCTGGCAACGCCTGCCATGACTTTTTTACGGAATACGAGGAACAACACCACCAGAGGAACGGAGATCACGACCACCGCAGCCATCATGGCAGGGATGTTCTCTCTGCCGAAACCATTCTCACGGATCTCCTGGATACCGTTGGACACCAGATAGTAATCCGGATCATCGGTGATCAGTCTGGGCCACACATAGGAGTTCCAGCATTCAATAACCTTCAGGATCACGATGGTGATCAGCGTGGGCTTACAGATGGGCACCATGACCTTGCGCAGATATCGCAGATCAGAAGTACCGTCCACCTTGGCGGCATAATACAGCTCGTCCGGAATCTGTGCGAAATTCTCTCGCAGCAGATAGATATAAAATACGCTGGTCACGGAAGGCAGAATCAGACCGGTGAAGGTATTACGCAGATCCAGGTTCGTGATAGTGGTGAAATTCGTAATGACCACCAGCTCGTTCGGAATCATCATCAGGGATAAAAATAACGTAAAGATCAGATCTTTTCCGGCAAAGTTCAACCTTGCAAACGCGAAGGCCGCCAGAGTGATGACCACCAGCATAATGGCAGTGGTGACCACAGTGAAAAACAAAGTGTTCCACAGGTATCTTCCCAGAGAAACAGTGGTAAAAGCGTCCACGTAGTTCTGCAAAGTGGGAGACAGGGTGAAAAACTTCGGAATATATTCTGCATTATAGGAGCCGTAGCTTTTTACGGAGGTCAGTATCATCCAGTAAAAAGGGAACAGTACGATCAGTGCCCACAGACACAGAAAAAAGTAGACGATCCCATTGCGGATATTGCCGCGGATCCGGGTGCGTTTCTCGATTTTTTCATAATCAGATGCAACATCAGACATCACAAAGACCTCCTTTCCTATACATAGTGGACATGCTTTTTGCTGACCAGCAGATTGATGCAGGTGATGGTCAGGACGATGGCAAACAGCAGGATCGCCGCTGCGGAAGCATAGGAAGGATAGCCGCCGCTGTCACCGTAGAGCATATCGTAGACGTAGCCGACAATGGTATTCATCTCTGCGGCATTTAAGTTCGTGCCGAACAGCGCCACGGCATCACTGTAGGCTTTGAATGCGCCGATAAAGCCGGTGATGATCAGGTAGAATACCATGGGGGAGATCATGGGCAGTGTAATCTTGGTGAACATCCGGAAACGGGAAGTGCCGTCCACTCTTGCCGCATTGTAGTACATGGGGTTCACACTGGCGAGAGCACTGGTCAGGATCAGAATCTTAAAAGGCATAACGATCCAGATGGTGTAAAAGCACAGCACGAACATTTTCGCCCAGTAGGGCCCGTCGATGAAATCCACGGAGCTGCCGCCGAAAAACTGGATCAGTAGATTGATCAGACCGTCGGAGTAAGGAGTCTTTTTGAAAAGAATCATGAAGACCAGACCGACCGCCAGAGTATTGGTCACATAGGGCAGGAAAAATATGGTCTGGAACAGATCCCGCAGCGGTTTGATGGAGCTTAAGGCGGCGGAGATCAAAAGCGCCAGTCCGGTGGAGACCGGAACGGTGATGATGACCAGAATAAAGGTATTTTTCAATGCCTGTAAAAAGTACGGATCGTGGAGCACATAGGAGTAATTGTACATGCCTATGCCGTAAAAGGTCTGGGATGCAGAATTGTAACCCTCTTCAAAGGAGTACACGAATACGTCGATAAGAGGATAGATCATAAAAGCACCCAGAAACAGGAATGCCGGCAATAGATAGAGCCAGGCTTTCATATTTTGTTTTTCCATAAGAAACCTCAATTCTTTCTGCAGCCCATGAATACCGCCGGACTGCAAAATCGGATAAAATATTAAAAACGGATGCGTTCTTCGGTGTCGGTGCAAAAGAGGAATACTTTTGCGGGCTTTAAGCCGAAATGCACTTTTCCGGTGGGAAGAGATTTCCCTTCGTCCGCATCAATGATGGAACGGATGGTAACATTCTGGGACTGCTCATGGGTGGAAACAATGCTCACATCCCGGCCCATGACCTCCAGACGTACCAGATCGCAGGAGAGCGGTCCGTCCTCTTTTAAGATGAAGCCTTCCGGGCGGATGCCGACATGCACGGGCTGATCCGATACTCCGGGAGTGGACAGGACAGCTTCGGAGCCAATATATAACTGCTCATTTTTTACCTCACCGGAAAATACATTGATGGGAGGTGTGCCGAGGAACTTTGCAACGAACAGATTCACGGGATCATCATATACGTTCTGGGGCTTGCCGATCTGCTGTACGATACCGTCCTTCATAACGACGATCATATCGGAGATGCTCATGGCTTCGTCCTGATCGTGGGTAACGAAGATGGTGGTGATCTGTGTCTCCTGCTGGATCCTGCGGATCTCTTCTCTGGTCTGGAGACGGAGTCTGGCATCCAGATTGGAAAGGGGCTCGTCTAAGAGAAGTACTCTGGGCAGCTTGACCAAAGCTCTGGCGATGGCAACACGCTGCTGCTGACCGCCGGAGAGTTCATTGGGTTTGCGTTCCAACAGGTGATCGATCTGTACCAGCTTCGCCGCTTCCAGTACGCGCTTACTCATTTCTTCTTTGGAAAGTTTGTCGGCACCCTTCAGGTTCTCTAAGGGGAACTGAATATTTTTCTCCACGGTGAGATGGGGATAGAGGGCATAGTTCTGGAACACCATGCCGACACCGCGGTTCTCGGGCGGAAGTCCGGTGACATCATCTTCCCCGAAAAAGATCTTGCCCTCGGTGGGTTTGAGTAAACCGCAGATCAGATTCAGGGCAGTACTTTTGCCACAGCCGGAAGGACCTAAGCTGTCTCTTATACACATCTCCGAGCCCACGAGACCGGAGCCTATCTCGTA
>ENA-OXEY01000798-OXEY01000798.1-human-gut-metagenome-genome-assembly--contig:-NODE-798-length-11684-cov-20.752945_pt1 | contig 11684 bp, 5 predicted proteins | sample MGYA00249365_ERZ652263 | MGnify/ENA primary metagenome ERZ652263 (study PRJEB26925, sample SAMN05826763) | human gut metagenome | biome: ENVO:2100002; feature: ENVO:00000062; material: ENVO:00002003...
CTCCAAGTGGAAAAAGCATCAATAAAAAAGGTGTTGAGCCTGATATAGAAGTGGAATATCAGTATGACGAAGCCGATCCGAAGAAGGATAACCAGTTGGATAAGGCATTGGAAACAGTCAGCGAAGAATTAAAATAGAGCAGAAAAGTGAAGATTAAAAATTAAAAAAAGAACTTGCAATTAAAAAAGCAGTGTGCTAATATTTAAACCAAGTTTTAACAGGCTAACGTGTTAAAATAGATAAAAGCGAGGAGCAAGACTCTGATCTTCAGAAACTGACAGGAAGCAGGCATCACCGACTGAGAGTGCCGGACAGCGGAGCAGATCAAGGGAACACTTGGGAGCCGGCTGTCTGAAAGATCAGTAGGGCAGCACGTTTAGCAGGCGTTATCTGCAAAGAGGGGAATTCGAAAGAACTGACGAAAGAGCAGACAGAGGATTCAATGCGGGTGGTACCGCGGATATTATATTTGATAATTTCCGTCCCGGGATACTGTTGTATCCCGGGACTTTTTCTATTTAGAAAAAAGCTTCACCGGGATGCTGGAATCTGAAAGGAGAAGTAAAATGGAGCTTGTAACAGGAGTAAAAAAGAAAGAGACGCTGGAATTAAGAGAACTGCTTGAAGCAGGCAGAATCGGAACTGAAGTCAGAGTGAATGGTGCGATCCATACGATCAGAGATATGGGAACCGTTGCTTTTATCATTCTGAGAAAAAGAGAAGGCCTTGTGCAGTGCGTTTATGAAGAAGGAGTTTCAAAATTTAACTTGAAAGATGTGAAAGAAGCAGATACAGTAGAAGTATCAGGGATGCTGGAGCGATCGGAAAAAGCTCCGAACGGGATTGAGATCCGGTTAGGAGAACTGAAGATTTTAAGTGAGCCTGCAGAGCCAATGCCGCTTCCGATTTCAAAATGGAAATTGAATACATCTCTGGAAGCAAAATTAAATTACAGACCAATTTCTCTGAGAAATATCAGAGAGCGTGCAAAATTCAGGATTCAGGAAGGTATTGTAAGAGGGTTCAGGGATTTCCTTTATCAGGAAGGATTTACAGAGATCCATACTCCGAAGATCGGTGCGAAAAGTGCTGAGGGAGGAGCAAACCTCTTCCGGCTGGAATATTTCCACAGACCGGCGATCCTTCAGCAAAGCCCGCAGTTCTATAAGCAGATGATGGTTGGCGTTTTTGACCGTGTATTTGAGACTGCTCCGGTATTCCGTGCAGAAAAGCATAATACCAAGCGACACCTCAACGAATACACCAGCCTTGATTTTGAGATGGGATATATCGATGGATTTGAAGATATTATGGCAATGGAGACCGGATTTCTTCAGTATACGATGGCTCTGCTTGAAAAAGAGTATGCAAGAGAGCTGAAGATCCTGGATATTAAAGTACCAAAGACGAAAGAGATTCCGGCTGTACGATTTGATGAGATCAAGAGACTTGTGGCAGAAAAGTATGACCGAAAGATCAAGAATCCATTTGATCTCGAACCGGAAGAGGAAATGCTGATCAGTAGATATGCAAAAGAAGAATGGGATGCGGATTTTGTGTTTGTAACGCATTATCCGTCCAAGAAGCGTCCGTTCTATGCAATGGATGATCCGGCAGATTCCACTTATACGCTCAGCTTTGACCTGCTTTTCAGAGGAATGGAGATCACAACGGGCGGACAGCGTATTCATGATTATCATGAGCTGCTTGCGAAAATGGAAAAGCGTGGCATGACGGACGAGGGGATGGAACAGTATTTAAGTGCATTTAAGCATGGAATGCCGCCACATGGTGGACTTGGAATCGGTATGGAACGTCTGACGATGAAGATGATGAACGAAGATAATGTGCGTGAGACAACCTTGTTCCCGAGAGATTTGAGCAGACTGGAGCCATAGTAGCAGACAGAGCGTGCAGCAGACAGATAGCGATACACAGATGGAGACAGAAAGTGTCGCAGGAAGATAGTCATAGTGATCGTCATGGAAAGTGAGAGACCGTTGTGGACAGAAAAGCGGAGGAGTTCAGATGAAAAAGAGAAGATGTTATCTTTGTGGTGGAAAACTCGTAAATGGAAGATGTACACTTTGCGGTCTTGATAATACAAAAATTGAGCGGAAAAATTACCGCCTGAATGAAAGCAGCTTTGACAGAAAAGGAATTGAGGCAAAGCATTTATGTGAATCCCATAACGGAAAGCCGTCCGGTTCACATACGAACCAGTCTGGCGGGCAGAACCGTCAGAGGCAGAACGGACAAAACCAGCAGAGGCAGGTTTCCTGGCAGAATGGACAGAACCAGCAGGGGCAGACTTTCAGGCAGAACGGACAGAACCAGCAGGGGCAGACTTCCAGGCAGCGTGGACAGAATTGGACGCAGACGGGCGGGAAAAAGAAAACGGCAGGAAAGCAGAAAAAGGGATGGATTTCAACTGTCATTGTATTGCTGATGATTCTGATCAGTGTTGGCGGACCTGCGGTAAGTTATATAAAAACTGTGATAGAAACTGTGATAAACCAGTTTGATGATGCCGATAGCGATAACTGGTGGGATGGTTCAGATGTTGATACAAGTGTGGATGAGACAGATCCGTATGAGTTTGTAACGAGAGAACTGTCTGATCATGGAGAGGTTTACGATACAGAGCTTGGATATGGTGAATATGTTGTCGGAACGGATCTTCCTGAAGGAACTTATGATGTAACGCTCCAGTCAGGATACGGTTCTTTCCAGACACAGGATCCGGAAAATTCTATTTATCTGTATGGTTATTTCTCTGAAAATGCATCTGATGAGGATGAAGATATTACTGAAATGGAAGATGTAAGATTGTATGAGGGGGCCCATGTCATGATCGGAGAAGATGTGGTACTCGCCTTCCATACGGAGAATGGTCAGACCGGACAAATGCAGTCAGAAGATAATCCGTTGAGTGTGACGTATACTCTCCAGCCGGAAAAGAAGTATACTGTCGGAAAAGAGATTCCGGCAGGGGTGTATGATGTCTCGGGAACAAAAGACTGGGCTGTGATGGAGTATGAGATCTATCTCGGAGAATTGTATGATGAAGAATACGACAGCCTGAATTATCAGAGTTATTCGATCATGGTAGAAGCAGGAAGTGAAAATGCAATCTATAAAAATGCAGTGCTGACGGAGGGAACGGAGATCACCGTGACAGGAAAAATGATCCTGACACCATCCAAAAAGATCGGAAGTCAGGACTATGAAGCATTTTATGATATTTACAGAAAATGATGTCGGGGTCAAAAGCCCCCGACTATGATACCTACGGATTGTTACGCACTACGTGCTCCCACAATCCTACCCAACATTCGCATATCGTGGTGCTTACGCCCCACTTTTATGCTCATATTGGGGCGGGTCACAAGGTCATTCTACCACTCGTGTGCGAGCACACGTGGTGTCAGACCTTTTGACCCTGGTATCAAAAAATGAAGTGAGAAAGGGTGACAGAATTGGCAAATAAAATCTCAGACGAAACGATAGAATATGTTGGAATCCTTGCAAAACTGGAGCTTTCGGCGGAAGAGAAAGAAGCCGCCAAAAGCGATATGGAGCAGATGCTGGATTATATAGATTCCTTAAATGAACTGGATACCACCGGGATTGAACCGATGTCTCATGTATTTCCGGTGCAGAATGTATTCAGGGAAGATGTTGTAACAAATGGTGATAATAAAGAGAAGACGCTGGCAAATGCACCGCTTCGGAAAGAAGACAGCTTTGAAGTGCCGAAGACGATAGGTTAAAGGGAGTGAGATGAAGATGGATTTATTAAAACTTACAGCCCTTGAACTGGGCAGAAAAATAAAAGCCGGTGAGGTGACAGTCAGAGAAGCAGTCCGGGCAGTAATCGAGCAGGCAAAAGAAGTAGAGCCAACAATCAACAGTTATGTGACACTGGATGAAGAAGGGGCCTATGCACAGGCAGATGAAATTCAGAAAAAGATTGATGCAGGAGAACTGACCGGCCCGCTGGCAGGAGTTCCTGTGGCGATCAAAGATAATATGTGTATTGAAGGACAGCTTACAACATGCAGTTCCAAAATTCTTTCCGGTTTTAAGCCGACTTATACAGCACAGGCGGTTGAAAACCTGAAGAATGCAGGAGCCGTCATTCTCGGAAAGACGAATATGGATGAGTTTGCCATGGGAAGTACGACGGAGACTTCTTATTATGGACCAACGAAAAACCCTCATAATACAGCTCATGTTCCGGGAGGTTCTTCCGGTGGATCCTGTGCGGCAGTGGCTGCGTGCGAATGTTATTATGCACTTGGTTCTGATACCGGTGGATCGATCCGTCAGCCAAGTTCCTTTTGCGGAGTAGTGGGACTGAAACCGACGTACGGTACAGTTTCCCGTTATGGACTGGTGGCATATGGTTCTTCACTGGATCAGATCGGACCGGTGGCAAAGGATGTGGCAGACTGTGCAGCAATCCTGGAAGTGATCGCATCCCACGATGAGAAAGACAGTACGTCGATCGAACGGGATGACTGTGATTTTACAGAAGCACTGGTGGAAGATGTAAAAGGACTCAGGATCGGAATCCCGAGAGATTATATGGGCGAAGGACTGGATCCCGAAGTAAATCAGGCAGTCATGCAGGCAGCGAAAGTGCTTGAGGAAAAAGGTGCAGTGGTAGAGGCGTTTGACCTGGGACTCGTAAAATATGCGATTCCGGCATACTATACGATCGCAGCAGCAGAGGCAAGTTCCAACCTGGAACGTTTCGACGGAGTAAAATATGGATATCGTACCAAAGAGTATGAGGGACTTCACAATATGTATAAAAAGACCCGTTCCGAAGGATTCGGAGCAGAGGTAAAGAGAAGGATCATGCTGGGATCTTTCGTATTAAGTTCAGGATATTATGATGCCTATTATCTGAAAGCATTGAGAACAAAAGCCCTGATCAAGAGGGAGTTTGACCGTGTATTTGAAAAATACGATCTGATCTTAGGACCTGCTGCCCCGACAACAGCACCGGAGCTTGGAAAGAGTCTGGATGACCCGATGAAAATGTATTTAGGAGATATTTATACGATCTCTGTCAATCTTGCCGGACTTCCGGGCATGAGTATCCCGGTAGGAAAAGACAGCAAAGGGCTGCCGGTGGGAATGCAGCTCATTGGAAATGTATTCGACGAAAAGACGCTGATCCGTACCGCATATACTTATGAATGTGCGACAAAGAAAGTGCATGAAGTTCCTGCACAGATCGGACGGACAACGGAAAAGGAGGTACAGTAATCATGGCAAAGCAGTATGAGACAGTGATCGGGCTGGAAGTGCATATCGAACTGGCAACAAAGACAAAGATTTTCTGTGGATGCAGTACTGAATTTGGTGGGGCACCGAATACGCATACCTGCCCGGTCTGCACCGGTATGCCTGGGTCGCTTCCGGTATTGAATAAGCAGGTTGTAGAATATGCGATGGCGATCGGACTTGCAACAAACTGTAAGATCACGCAGGTATGTAAATTTGACCGCAAGAACTATTTTTATCCTGATAATCCGCAGAACTATCAGATTTCCCAGCTTTATCTTCCAATCGCACGAGATGGATATGTAGAGATTGAAAGCGGAAGCGGAAAGAAAAAAGTGCGGATCCATGAAATGCATATGGAGGAAGATGCAGGAAAGCTCGTTCACGATGAATGGGATGATACATCACTGGTTGATTATAACCGAAGCGGAGTTCCGCTGGTAGAGATTGTATCAGAGCCGGATATGCGTTCCGCTGAGGAAGTGATCGCATATCTTGAGAAACTCCGTATGATCGTACAGTATCTGGGAGCATCGGACTGCAAGCTGCAGGAAGGATCTATGCGTGCGGATGTAAACCTTTCTGTTCGGGAAGTTGGTTCGGATACATTTGGTACAAGAACGGAAATGAAAAACCTGAACTCCTTTAAAGCAATCGCTCATGCAATTGAGGGAGAGCGTCAGAGACAGATCGAGCTGCTGGAAGAAGGAAAAGCAGTGACCCAGGAGACAAGAAGATGGGATGATAATAAAGAACATTCCTATGCAATGCGTTCCAAAGAAGATGCACAGGATTACCGTTACTTCCCTGAACCGGATCTTGTTCCGATCGTGATCAGTGACGAATGGATCGAAAAAATCAGGGCACAGCAGCCGGAACTTCGGACAGAGAAGCTGGAGCGTTACAAAAAAGAATTTGACATCCCGGAATATGATGCAGAGATCATTACAGAATCCAAGCATATGGCAGATCTTTTTGAAGCGACGACTGCGATCTGCAATAAGCCGAAAAAAGTATCCAACTGGCTGATGGTAGAGACGATGCGTCTGATGAAGGAACACAGCATGGAAGCAGAAGATCTGAAGTTCTCACCGGTGAATCTGGCGAAGCTGATCGAGCTTAATGATGCGGGCACAGTAAATAGTTCTGTGGCAAAAGAAGTATTTGAACAGATCTTCCTGAATGATATTGAGCCGGATGTATATGTAGAAGAGCATGGACTGAAGACAGTCAATGATGCAGATGCACTCAGAACGACGCTGGAGAAAGTCATTGCTGACAATCCACAGGCAGTCGCTGATTACAGAGGAGGAAAAGAAAAAGCACTCGGTGCATTGGTCGGACAGACGATGAAAGCCATGAAAGGAAAGGCAAATCCGGGAATGGTCAACAAAATGCTCCGGGAAATGCTGGGATAATAACTGAAAATAGTTTTTCATCATTTCTAATAATAAAGTAAGGTGTTTATGACCTGTCTCAGATAATCCGATGCATAGGATATCAGGTCATAAGCACCTTTATTAATATACCAGTCTAATCAAATCCCTTTCACTAAACGGATGCGAGACAGATCCGAATAGTTCCGAATCAGACAAAAAACAGCAAAAAAATGTGGGGGGGGTGACAAGATTTGAGAGGAAAAAAGAGATACAATAAAGTAGGATGTATCTTAATATAAATAAGATACTCACGAAAATGGGAGGAAGGAGATAAGTTTCTATGATGAAAGGGAAACTAAAAAAAGCGGTTGCACTTGTGACAGCATTAAGCTGTGTGCAGATTTCACCGCTTGCAGTGACTGAAGTAGAAGCCGCACAGGATGCAGTCAGTGCTACGAAGAGTGGAAATATTGTGACCATTGGAAATGATAAGCTCAGCCGTGAGTTCAGTATTTCTGATGACAGGCTTTCCACGACAAAAATTGAGAACCTGCTTGGAAATTCAGTGTTCACACCGGGAGAAAATTCAGAAGAATTTGTGATTAAGACGCTGGATGAGACAAGTAACGGGGCAGTTTCATTGGAAGAATATACGACCAGTGAGGGAAATAGCAGTCAGATATTAGACGGGATTACCGATACAACAGGCAATTTCTGGTGTTCTAATTCGGATGATATGAAACTGGTAGTAAATTTTGGATCAGAAAAAGAAGTAAAAAAAGTGGTTTATACACCGCGTTATGATAATAGTGCGAAGTATAACTGTACCGGACGTCTGACCAAACTGAAGATCCAGTACTGGGATGGCAGTGCATGGCAGGATGCAACGGTTGGTGGAAATGCAGAAATTTCACTGACAACCGATGCAAATACAAAGCCGGATGCGATCGAGCTGGATGAAACAGTGACGACATCCAAGATCAAACTGGTTGGTATTGAGTCCTACCACTGGCAGGATGCAAACCGGAATAAGTTTATGAATGTCGGAGAACTGGATGTGCAGGATACAGCCGGAACAACTGTTCTTGACAAAGGTACACAGATTGCCGGAAAAGAAATCAAATCCAGTGAACTGACACTGAAATCGACTTCGATTGATGATACAACAGCAGTGATCAATGATGTCAATAAGACCGGTAAGATGATTACTTTTGAATTTGATCCGGTTCAGATGGGAACAGGCGAAGCCAATATTACAGAAAAGATTGTCATGTATGATGGGGATCATTTCATGCGTAAGTTCCTGGAGATTGACAGTGAAGATAAGGATGTCCGCATGGATTATATCGATGGCGAGCATCTGACAGTCACAGACAGCGATAAGACATGGACTGTTCCGAAGGGAGTCGGCGGTGTTGTAGAGATGAGCGAATATAAGGCAAATCTCGGACAGCCGATCTATATTGATGGAATGTTTGTGGGATCAGAATTCCCGGAAACTGATACACAGATTGAATCAGGTTTGGGACATGTACGCTACTATACAGGAAAGAATTTTACAGATTTTGAGAGAGACGGACAGCTGACTGAGGATGGAAAGTATATTTCCTGGCAGACCGTTGTTGGTGCAAGCCATAGTGACGGAAGTGATCAGGGAGTCATCCAAAGTGATTTTTATGATTATATCGACAGTATTGCAACTCCGTCAGATTTCCGTCTGCAGTACAACTCCTGGTTCGACAACATGATGAGAATTGATGATGATAATATCCTTTCCTCATTCATTGAAATCGAGAAGGAACTGACACAGACCGGAGTTCGCCCGATGGATTCCTATGTAGTGGATGATGGATGGAACAACTACAATGATACATCGGTTGTAGATTCCGTACGTTCAGGAACGACCCTGAATACAACAGGATTCTGGGAGTTTAACTCCAAGTTCCCGAATGGACTGACGACATCCAGTTCCCTGGTAAATAAACTGGGATCTGATTTCGGTGTATGGATTGGACCAAGAGGAGGATACAACTTCTTCGGTTCTCTGGCAGATATCCTGACAAAGAGCGGAACAGGAAGTAAATCCGGTGGTTCCATTGATGTTGCAGATGCAACTTATGTTCAGAAGTTTGAAGAAATGGCGATCAACTGGATGCACGACTATGGAGTGAACTACTGGAAGTGGGATGGATTTGCAGATGTTGCACAGTATAATGCATTCCCGTCAGGAGAAGGTGTTGTAGGATACAGTGAGGAACACCGCCATATGTATGGTGGACAGAATCAGATGTACCATGTGACAGACCTTTGGGAGAAATGGATCGTGCTGATGGAGAATATCCGTCAGGCTGAGAAAGATTATAATATTAAGAACTTGTGGATTTCCCTGACCTGTTATGTCAACCCAAGTCCATGGTTCTTACAGTGGGCAAACTCTGTATGGTTACAGTGTGCAGGAGACCGTGGAGAGATCAGTAATGGTACGCTGAATAATAAGATGGACAATATGCTGACTTACCGTGATGCGAACTACTATGAGTTTGTTCAGGTACACCAGTTTCAGTTCCCATTGGCAAATCTTTATAACCATGACCCGATCTACGGAAGTGAAGGAACAGGAATCGTAGCTGACTCCATGACAGCAGAACAGTTCAAGAATTACCTGTATATGATGGGAACAAGAGGAACTGCATTCTGGGAGCTTTATTACTCTGATTCACTGCTGGACAAGGATAAATATCTTGTAAATGCAGAGTTCCTTGAGTGGGAGGAAGAAAATTTCTCCAAGCTGAAGAATGCGAAGATGATCGGTAGCCATCCATCCAGTGCAACAAGACTCAGCACTTACAGAAATGGTGGAATGAGCAGCGGTGAAGTACAGAATCCATATGGATTTGCATGCTTCGATGGAAATGCAGGAATCATTTCCATGAGAAACCCGTCTGCAACAGAGAAGACGATCACATTTACACTGAATGATGCAATCGGAGTTACAAAAGCCGGTACTTACCACATGAGTACAGTACATACTTATTCTCCGAATGGAACGATTGCGACAGCAAAAGATACTTATACAAAGGGTGAAGAAGTATCCGTTACACTTCAGCCGGGTGAAGTACAGGTATGGTCTCTGAGCCAGGATGCAGATACAACTGCACCGACATTCAAGAGTCTGACAAGTGTTTCAGGAACAGAGCTTCGGGTACAGTTAAGTGAAAAGATCAAAGGAAATGCAATCCTGAAGGTCAAAGTAAATAATGAAGTTGTTGATAATGTGACAGTTTCAGAGTATGCAGACCTGCGTACATTTAAACTGACATTTGCTACAGCACTGAATGATGGCGATGTTGTAGAAGTATCCGCAGAGAGTGGAGCAGATGCAGCCGGAAATCAGATTACAGGAAAGATCTCAGCTCCATACTATGCAGAGAATAAGATTGCAGAGAAAGAAACTGTAGAGGGAAGCAACAGCGAGATCAGTGGAAAAGACCGCAGCGTAGAAGGAACCAACGGATTCACAGTAGCAGCACAGGTTCAGACAGCAGACAGAAGCGTTGTCCTTGTAAAGCAGGGAGATGCTTATGAACTCGGAATCAATGCGGAAGGACATCCGTATTTCACGGTAAACGGTGTGACAGCAACAGCTGATGCAGTTATTTCCGATGCAACAGAATCTATGATCGTTGGTGTAAAAGAAAATAACGGACTGGTTCGTATTTATGTAGACGGACAGATAAGTGCGTCTGTATATAATGCAGAGAACAAAGAGTTCGCAGTTCCGGCAGCAAAGATCGTTGGTAACGGTGTAAACGGAGCTGTGACAAATGTAGCAGTTTATGACAGAAGTCTTGGCTACGATGAAGTTCCGACATCAGGACTGGCAGAGACTGTGAAGAAGATCACAGCAGAAAAAGATAACTGGACAACTGAGTCCTGGACAGCAGCCAATATGGATACGCTTCTTTCCAATACAACGAGTGCCATCTCAGGTGGAGATGCTTCAGCGATCCAGGCAGCAAAAGAGGCACTGACAGCAGGTTATGCAACACTTGTGCCAAAAGTAGTAGAGAATCTGGCATATCAGAAAAATGTAACATCTGCATGGGTAGACCCTGATGAGACAACAGATATGACCAATACAAGAAGTCCGCTTTCCAATGCAGTAGATGGTGTTTACAATAATTCTGATAAATATGCAATCTATGGAAAAGATGGAAAAGATAAAGGTTCTTATATTACGATCGATCTTGGACAGCAGTGCAAGATCAACAATGTAAACTTATGGCGTTACTGGTCTGATGGAAGAACTTATAAGGCAACCGCACTGGTAGTATCTGATACAGCAGATTTTGCGAAGAAGACAGTTCTCTATTACAGTGGAGATTCTGATGTATATAATTTAGGTGTGGATCCGACAGATACATTATATGCAGAAACTTCAGCAGGAAAAGCATTATACAGCGGAGAAGCTGTGACAGGAAGATATGTACGTCTGTACGCAATGGGTAAAGTTGGAAGTAATACTACAAGCGGACATGAGAACCATATCGTAGAGATCCAGGTAAATGGAAGTGCAACAGATTCAGACCCATATGATCTGACAGAATACCGGAAGATATTAAAAGAAGCAAAGACAGAGGCGGCAAAGGATATTTATACAGCAGAATCTGTAGCAGCTCTGAATGAGCAGATCACAGCATCTGAAGCACTGATCGCAGAACTTGATGCAGCGATCAATGCAGGAAATCAGCCGAATAAGTCCTGGTCTGAAGTAGCCAATGCAAAGGCAGCTCTTGAGGCAGCCGTAGCAGCACTGGTAAAAAATGACGGACCGGTTGTAGAAGAAGATGCAGATTATACAGCAGTAAATGCAGCAAAAGAAAAAGCTGCAGGAGTAGACAGAAGCAAATATACAGATGAGAGTCTGAAAGCACTGGATGATGCAGTTGCAGCGGTAGTAGAAGGACTGAAGAAATCCGAGCAGAGCAGAGTCGATGCAATGGCAGC
>ENA-OXEY01000801-OXEY01000801.1-human-gut-metagenome-genome-assembly--contig:-NODE-801-length-11673-cov-16.284128_pt1 | contig 11673 bp, 9 predicted proteins | sample MGYA00249365_ERZ652263 | MGnify/ENA primary metagenome ERZ652263 (study PRJEB26925, sample SAMN05826763) | human gut metagenome | biome: ENVO:2100002; feature: ENVO:00000062; material: ENVO:00002003...
CATGGCAGGCGCGCCGGTGTCGGTGGTAGCCAACTCCGGCAGCGGCAATCAGGGCATCACCGCAACGATGCCCGTTGTGGCAGCCGCCCGCTGGCTGGGCATCGATGAGCCGACTATGCTGCGTGCCGTCACCCTGTCCAACCTCATCGCCATCCGCATCAAATCGAAGTTCGGACGCCTGAGCAACCTCTGCGGCGCGACCGTCGCCGGGACCGGCGCGGCCTGCGGCATTACATACCTGCTGGGCGGCGGCTATCACGAGATCTGCTGCGCCATCCAGAACATGGTGGGCAATGTCACTGGCATGGTGTGCGACGGCGCAAAGGCAGACTGCGCGCTGAAGATCTCCACCTGCGTCAATGCCGCCTGTCAGGCAGCGGCCATGGGCACCCGCGGCGTCCGTGTCCAGAGCACGGACGGCATCGTGGAGGAGAACGTGGAGCGCACGCTGGACAACTTCGCCATCCTGAGCACCCACGGCACCAGCGACAGCGTCATCCTCGACCTGATGCTCAACAAAGATCACACTCCGGACGCCCAATAAGCGTCCTCACCCTCTAGCAAGCCTGCATCCGCATCCTGCAAAAAACACCCTGCGCCCACAGCGCAGGAGAAGATTAGGGGTAAAATGTTATGAAAAAGCTATTCAATAATCTGCCGTTCCGGCTGCTTCTCGGCATCATCATCGGCGTTATTCTGGGCCAGATCTTCCCCGAGAGCGTCATGAAGGTCGTCGTTACCTTACAGTATATCATGGGCCAGCTCATCACCTTCTGTGTGCCGCTCATCATCATCGGCTTCATCGCCCCGTCCATCACCAAGCTGGGCAAGAACGCCTCCCGTCTGCTGGGCGTGGCGATCGTCATCGCCTACGTTTCCTCCGTCTGCGCAGCCCTCATGAGCACCACCGCAGGCTACGCCCTCATCCCGCACCTGTCCATCGACACCGAGGTGGCTGGTCTGAAGACCCTGCCCGGCGTCGTCTTTGAGCTGAACATCCCCCAGATCATGAGCGTCATGAGCGCCCTCGTGCTCAGCGTTCTGGTGGGTCTGGCTGCTACCTGGACCAACAGCAAGCTGACCTGCGACATCCTCGGCGAGTTCCAGAACATCGTGCTGGACATCGTCGGCAAGATCATCATCCCCATGCTGCCCTTCTATATTGCTGCTACCTTCTGCAACCTGAGCTATGAGGGCATGATCACCCACCAGCTGCCCGCCTTCCTCCAGATCATCATCATCGTCATGGCTGGCCACTATATCTGGCTGGCTGTCCTGTATCTGCTGGCCGGCGCATACTCCGGCAAGAACCCGTGGGAGGTCCTGCGCCACTACGGCCCCGCTTACCTGACCGCTGTCGGCACCATGTCCAGCGCCGCCACTCTGGCTGTCGCTCTGGACTGCGCCCGCAAGAGCAAGGTCCTGCGCAAGGATATGGTCAGCTTCGGCATCCCCCTGTTCGCCAACATCCACCTCTGCGGCTCTGTCCTCACTGAGGTCTTCTTCTGCATGACCATCTCCAAGATCCTCTACGGCCACCTGCCCAGCATCGGCACCATGATCCTCTTCTGCGCCCTGCTCGGCATCTTCGCCATCGGTGCGCCCGGTGTCCCCGGCGGCACGGTCATGGCTTCTCTGGGCCTCATCACTGGCGTCCTGATGTTCGACGATGCCGGCACCGCTCTGATGCTCGCCATCTTCGCCCTGCAGGACAGCTTCGGCACCGCCTGCAACGTCACCGGCGACGGCGCTCTGACCCTGATGCTGACCGGCTACGCCGAGAAGCACGGCATCCAGAACAACGACAACCTCCAGACCCCGATCCTGTAAGGACCATCAAAAGATTTGAGCGCATTTCCCTGAAAATACCGGAAACCGGGCTGCGTCCCCCATTCTGACCGGCCCGTGTGATGCAAAAGGGGCTTCCTGCAAAGGAGGCCCCTTTTGTGTTCTCCGGCCCTTGGCCGCCAAAGATTCAAAAAATCATACAAAACCTTCTTTATTTTGTCATAACTGTCCCGTATAATAGAATATGAGTTAAACTCGGGATCGCAGCCGGTGCCCGTGCGGGGCTGGCTTTTGACTGGATAGAGGAGGAACACTCACATGGCAAACGAAAAGATCCTCGTCGTGGACGACGATACCAACATCTGCGAGCTGCTGCGGCTCTACCTGACCAAGGAGGGCTATCAGGTCACGACCGCCAACGACGGCGAAGAGGGCCTTGAGAAATTCAACCAGCTCAAGCCCGATATGGTGCTGCTGGATGTGATGATGCCCAAGATGGACGGCCTCGAGGTCTGCCGCCGCATCCGCAAGCTGGGCAATACCCCGGTCATGATGCTGACGGCCAAGGGCGAGACCTTCGACAAGGTGCTGGGCCTTGAGCTGGGCGCAGACGATTACATGGTCAAGCCCTTCGACACCAAGGAAGTGGTGGCCCGCATCAAGGCGGTGCTCCGCCGCTGCACCGCCGCTACCACCCAGACCGAGAGCACCGAGGGCGTCATCGAGTTCGACAACCTCCGCCTCGACATGAACAGCTACGAGCTGCGGGTCAAGGGCAAGGTGGTGGAGGCTCCCCCGAAGGAGTTGGAGCTGCTGAACTGCCTCGCCTCCCACCCCAACCGGGTCTACACCCGCGACCAGCTGCTGGACGAGGTGTGGGGCTTCGAGTACTACGGCGACAGCCGCACCATCGACGTCCATGTCAAGCGCCTGCGCGAGAAGCTGGCCGGGGCCTCCGACAAGTGGGAGCTGAAGACTGTCTGGGGCGTGGGCTATAAGTTCGAGGTGCGTCAGTAATGCGCAAAAGTATCCCAGTCGCGTTCTTTTCGCTCATGAGCACTCTGCTCATCTTCGGCACGGTGGTCATGGGCGGCTCTGAGCTGGTGCTCTTCAGCCGGTATTTTGCGCAGGAGCGGTACGATACGCTGGATGAGGTGGTCAATGTCGCCCAGCGGACGGCGTCCTACCTTGTGCAGGAGGCCTCTCTGCCCGAGGGCGAAGAGCTGGAAGCCCTGAGCACCAAGCTCGAGATCATCGGCGAGAGCGCGGAGGCCTATCTGTTCTTCACCGACTGCGACGGCAATGTGATGCTGGCGTCCGTGCCGGAAAAGCTGACCGGCGATACGGTGGAGGCTGAGGTGCTGGAAAAGGCGAGCAAGGCCAAGGAGAACTACCATCTCTTCGACACACTGGGCGGTGTGCTGGCGGAGAAAAGCTACATCTCGGTGCGTGAGATGCGCAGCGAGGACGGCGCGTGCACCGGTTACCTCTTTCTCTGCTCGTCCGGCGAGCGGCTGGCGGAGTTCCGCAGAGAGTTCTTCTCGAACTTTTTCCTCTCGGCCTGCCTGATGCTGCTTCTGGCCAGCGTGCTCACGAAGGTGATGATGCACAAGCTCACCGACCCGCTCCAGAAGGTGACGGACGCGGCCCAGCGCTTCGGCGGCGGCGACCTGTCCGTCCGGGTCGAGGGCGTGGACGGCGAGGGCGAGGTGGCCGACCTTGCCCGCACCTTCAACAAGATGGCAGACAACATCCAGTCCAACGACAATTCCCGGGGCCAGTTCATGGGCAACATCGCCCATGAGCTGCGCACCCCCATGACGACCATCAAGGGCTTCATTGACGGCATTCTGGACGGCACCATCCCGCCCGAGATGCAGAACCACTACTTGCAGCTGGTCAGCGAGGAAACGGGCCGTCTGGCCCGCCTCATCCAGAATATGCTGGACCTGTCCAAGCTGGAGAGCGGCGAATATCAGGTGAATGCCCGGATGTTCAACATCTGGGAGACCCTTACCGGCGTGGCTCTCTCGGCCGAACAGCGCATCAACGACGGGATGATCGACATCGACGGCCTGACGATGGACGAGAAGGTACTGGTCTACGCCGACCCCGACCTCATCCATCAGGTGGCCTATAACCTGCTGGACAACGCCATCAAGTTCACCCCCGCCGGCGGCACCATCCGCTTCGGGGTGGAAAAGCTCGGCCCGGAGGTGGAGGTCTCCATCTGGAACTCCGGTCAGGGCATCAGCCCCGAGGCGCTGCCCTACGTCTTCCAGCGCTTTTATAAAGAGGACCAGTCCCGGGGCCTCCACGCCCGGGGCGCAGGCCTCGGCCTGAACATCTGCAAGGTGCTGGTCAACCTCTCCGGCGGTCAGATCCGCGTCGAGAGCCAGCAGGGCGAGTGGTGCAGATTCGTGTTCACCCTGCCCGTCCAGCCCCCGAACCCCGGCGGCATGAAGCGTCTGCCCGACGAGAGCGGCCTTCCCGGCGCAGTGGAAGACCCGGCCAGCATGAAGCCGGTAGACTGAATCACAGCGGTCAGACTGCTCCCCAGAGGAGCGGTCTGGCTGCTTTTTGCATTGCAGAAGAAGGGGTGCGGGCGGAGTTTACGTCTTTTCCGTGAAAAACACGGCGGCGGGTTTGATTTTTTCGCCGTTTTCATGTAAACTATAAACAACTATGCCGACCATCCCCCACAGGGGGCGGCGGCAGGGCAAAAACACAAAAAATCTCTTGGAAACAACAGGGAGTAAAATAAAATGACAACGATCAGTCCTTCGATCCTTTCGGCTGACTTCAGCAAGCTCGGCGCAGACTGCCGCATGGTGCTGGATGCCGGCGCAAAAATGCTGCATTATGATGTGATGGACGGCCACTTCGTGCCGAACATCAGCTTCGGCGTCCCGGTGCTCAAGAGCCTGCACAAGGCCATGCCGGATGCGTTCTACGACGTCCATCTGATGATCACCCACCCGCAGCAGTACGCTGAGGCCTTTGCCAAGGCCGGTGCCAGTCTGCTGAACTTCCACCTCGAGTGCGATGACGACATTCAGGAGACCATCGACGCCATCAAGGCGCAGGGCTGCAAGGTGGGCATGACCATCAAGCCCGGCACCCCGGTGGAGGAGCTGGGCTATTATCTCGACCAGCTGGACCTCGTGCTGGTCATGAGCGTGGAGCCGGGCTTCGGCGGGCAGAAGTTCATGCCCTCGGCCCTCGACAAGCTCCGCTGGCTCAAGGCAGAGAAGGAGCGCCGGGGCCTGCGCTTCCTGCTGGAAGTGGACGGCGGCGTGGACGCTGCCACTGCTCCGCAGTGCGTCGCCGCCGGTGCAGACGTGCTGGTGGCAGGCAGCGCCATCTATGGTGCGGCCGACCCCGCTGCCGCCGTCCGCGCGCTGGCCGCGCTCTGAGAGGGAACGGCCCATGGATGAAGCATTGATCCGGAAGCAGGAAGAAGAGCTGCAGCACACCGGCAGATACTACAAGCACATCTGCTTTCTCTGCGTGCCGCTGCTCTGCGTCTCCTGCTACCTTTACGGCCTGCGCCCGCTGCTGCTCTGCGGCTTTGCGCTGCTGATGGGCAACCTGTGCGACCGGCTCATCTCGCTGCTGCGCCGCCGCGTCTACCGGCCCGGGGACTATTCCAACGAGAGCTTCGCCCTCGTCATCGCACTGCTGATGCCTGCGACGGTGGACTGGTATGTCCTCGCCGCTGCCATCGTGGCCGGTGTCCTCATCGGCAAAGAGGTCTTCGGCGGCTATGGCAGCTACCCCTTCAACCCGGCTGCCGTGGGCTATGCGGTGGCGGCGGTGTCGTGGCCGGAGCAGGTGTTTCGCTATCCGACCCCTTACACCAGCATCCCCCTGTGGGACGCCTCCGGCGTGGCCACGGCCAGCACCATCTCGGATACCCTGCGCAGCGGCGGCCTCATCAACCTGAGCGGTCTGTCGCTGGCGCTGGGCGAGTATGCCGCCCCGATGGGCGCAGGCTCGGCCCTCGTGCTGGTGGCCTGCGGGCTTTTCCTCTGGGTGCAGAAGGACATCAAGCTGAGCGCTGCCCTGAGCTTTCTCGTCACGGCGGGCGTCATCGTCTTCCTCTTCCCGCGTCAGCTGGGCCTGACCGAGGATGCGTCCTTTGCCGTCAGCGCCATGTTCCGTCTGCGCTGCGTGCGCGACGAACTGCTGACGGGCGCGATGATCTTCAGCGCCGTCTTCCTGCTCAACGAGCCGTATACCTGCGCCCACCACCGGCTGGGCCGCATCCTCTACGGCATCATGGTGGGTGCCTTCACGATGGGCTTCCGCTACTTCGGCGTCTATGAGACGGGCGTCTGCTTCGCGCTGCTGGCTGTCAACAGCATCTCCGGCTGGCTCGACCGCACCGAAGTCCATCTCTACGAGCTGCTCCACAGCAGCTGGAAAAAGCAGACCGGAAAGGGGGATGCCGTATGAAGCGGAGAAGTGCAGAACTCATCGCCCGCGACCCGGAGCGATTCTTCCACCATGACCGCGTCTTCCTGAACAATCCCGTGGTCATGCAGGGCATGGGCCTTGCGCCGCTGGTGGTCCTTGCCACCAACGGCCAGAACGCTCTGATGCTGGCGGCGGCGGTGGCGCTGCTGCTGACGCCCTCCCGTCTGCTGGCCTGTCTGCTGAGCCGCCTGTTCCCCCTGCGGGAGGAGCACCCGTCCAAAGCAGAACTGGAAAAGAAGCTGCTGCCCCGCAGCATCCTCTATTCGGGCAGCGCGGCGGTGGTCTATCTGGCAGCCTACCCCATCCTGAACCGCCTGTTCGGGGTGAGCCTGCTGGTGCTGGGCATCTACCTGCCCATGCTGGTGGTGGAGCCGCTGCTGACCTACCGCTTTGGCCGGGTGCAGGAGTCGCCCCGCAAGGCCCTCTCCAAGGGCGTGCGCATCACGGTGGGCTACAGCCTGCTGCTCCTGCTGCTGGGCTGCGTGCGGGAGTGGCTGAGCGCCGGTACGGTGTTCGGCCATCTGCTCAGCCGCCCCATCCTGCCGATGGCGGGGATGCCGGCAGGCGGCTTCATCGTGCTGGGCGTCCTGTGCGCTGTCTGGCGCGCGCTGGCCAAGAAGCAGAAAGATTATCTGACATCGGAGGCCCGGGGCCTCATGGCAGTCTACCGCCAGAGAGAGGGGGAGCCTCAGGATGAGCAATGATGTGATGCAGGCCGTCGGCGTCTTTTTCAGCTACGCCGTGCTGGCCATCTTTGCGCAGAACGCGGTGTTCACCCGCGGTCTGGGCGTCTCCCGGCTGGTCCAGCTGGTGGGCGACGAGCGCACCAGCAGCGGGTGGTTCGCCCTGCTGCTCTGCGTGACGCAGGTGCTGGTGGCTCCGCTGGCTTTCTATGCAGGCGGCTTCGCGGCCGCCCAGCCCAACTTCGCCCAGCTCCGCCCGCTGGTCTATCTGGCCTGCGTGGCGGTGGTGAGCCTGTTTGAATTCCTTGTGCTCTGGGCAGCGCGGGGCAGACGCCACGGCGGCCAGCTGCTCCGCATCCTGCCTGCTGCCGCAGTCAACAGCGGTGTGCTGGGCACGGTGCTGGTGGAGCGCACCCAGAGCTTTACGCTGGAGCAGAGCATGGGCTTCGGCCTCGGCAGCGGCCTCGGCTACCTGCTGGCCGTCATGCTGGTGACGGAGGCCGACCACCGTCTGCGCAGCGAGGCCATCCCGGAGGCGTTCCGGGGCCTGCCCATCACGCTGGTCTATGTCGGCGTGCTGGCGCTGGCCATCTATGGTTTTACGGGCCACTCGGTGATCCTGTAAGGAGTGCAGGAGAAAGGGACGAACATGGCAAAGTATAAAAAGGTCAAGCGGTATCACCGCAGTTTTTACAGCCCCGGTATGTGGGCCAAGAAGGTCGTCGGCATCGTGGTGCTGGTGGCCGTGGTGCTGGTGGTGGGCTGGCTGGCTGCGCCCCATGTGCTGGACTGGGCCACCCACACCTGGTATACCGTGGTGCGCAACCGCGACCTCTCGGCCTCGTCCGGGCCGGCAGCGTCCAGCGTGGCCGCTTCGTCCGAGGCGGCGGCAGAGCCTGCGGCCTCCTCGGAGGTGCAGCCTGCTTCGTCGGAGCCTGTTGTGCCCGCCAATGCCATCATTGAGGGCAGCTGGGGCGTTCTGGACACCGCTGCGGCCCGGGATGAAGCTTCGCTGCGGGCTGCGGCGCAGGAGCTGGCCCGGCAGGGTGCGGCGTATGCCGTCGTGACTCTGAAGGACAGCAGCGGGCAGATCCTGTACCCCTCCGCCCTCCCCGCTGCGGCGGGCAGCATCGAGGGCGCATCCCTCGACCCGTCCCTCATCGCCTCGGTGCTGAAGGAGAACGGCCTTGTGCCGGTGGCCAAGCTGGCTGCCTTCCGCGACCCCGCCGCCGCCCGCGCCAACCGCGGCATGGCCATCGGCTACACCGGGCAGGAATACCTCTGGCTGGACAATAAGGCCTCGGCCGGCGGCAACCCGTGGCTGAACCCCTATTCCGACGAGGCTGTGCAGTTCATCGGCGACCTCATCGGCGAGGTGCAGAGCATGGGCTTCGACCATGTCCTGCTGGAAAATGTCCAGTTCCCGCTGGCCCAGAACGGCAAGCAGGACTTCGGCTCCACCGGCGGACGCGACCGCAGCGCCCAGTTGGCGGCGGACATCGCCCTGTGGGACGCCCGCTTCAGCGGCAGCGTCACCCTGTGGTACGGCTACTCGCTGGCGCAGGTGACGGACGGCGCTGCCACCGTGGGCGGCAAGGCCGATGCACTGGGCGTTAAGAATCTCGTCGTCGAGGTGCCCGCCAAGCAGACGATGGACGAAGCCGCCCGCAATGCGCTGAGCGACGCTCTGGCAGCCTCCGGCGTGGAGCACACCGTGTTCTGGGACGACGCTGCGGGGCTGTTCCGGTAAGAAGATCACGCGGCCTGTTTCGCTGCCGGTGATCGTATAGAGAGTGAGGAATGTAACCATGAAACCTGCATCCTGCTTTGGTCCGGCCCACATCCTGCTGCCCAGAGAGGACATCCCTCTGGAAAAGTGGGGCTGTGTGGCCTGTGACCAGTTTACCAGCGACCGTGCCTACTGGGAGCGGGCAGACGCTGCTGTAGGCAGCTGCCCCAGCACCCTGCGCCTCATCCTGCCGGAGGTCTACCTCGGGGACAAGGACGCGGCCCAGCGCGTGGAGCGCATCCACGCCGCGATGGACGCCTACAGCCGGGATGTGCTGACCCGCGCCGTGGACGGCTTCGTCTACGTCGAACGCACCGAGCAGAGCGGACGGGTGCGGCAGGGCCTTGTGGGTAAGATCGACCTTGAGGCCTACAGCTACGAGAAGGGCAGCCGCCCGGCCATCCGGCCCAGCGAGCGCACCGTCACCGAGCGCATCCCGCCCCGTATGACCGTGCGCCGGGGGGCGGCGCTGGAGACGCCCCATGTCATGATGCTGGCCGACGACCCCGGCTGCACCCTCATCGAGCCGATCGGCGCGCACAAGAGTGGGCTGAAAAAGCTGTATGAGGGCGAGCTGATGCAGGGCGGCGGCCACATCGCCGGATGGGCCGTGGAAGACCCCGCCCTGCTGGCCCAGATCGAGGCCGCACTGGCCGGGCTGGGCAGTCAGGAGGCCTTCGACGCCAAGTATCCGCAGGCCAAGGGCGCAGCGCCCCTGACACTGGCCGTGGGCGACGGAAACCATTCGCTGGCTGCGGCCAAGGCCTGCTGGGAGGAGCTGAAGCCCACCCTGACGCCGGAAGAGCGGGAGGACCACCCCGCCCGCTGGTGTCTGGCCGAGGTGTGCAACGTCCATTCGCCCGCCATCGAGATCGAACCCATCCACCGCGTCCTCTTCAACGTGGACTGCGGCGCGGTGCTGCTGGCCCTCATCGCGTGGAGCGACGCCAACATGGCTGGGATCTGCTTCGGCGACTCGAAGCAGCAGGCGTTCACGCTGGCAGGCCCCCATGTGTCCAATGTCCTCAGCTTTGAGGACCCCGTCGCCCCGCTGACCGTGGGCACGGTGGATGAATTTATCGAATATTTTATGGCCCGCCACAGCGAGGCCCGGGTGGACTATGTCCACGACGAGCCGGCTGTCCGCGCCCTGACCAAGCAGGGCGGCGTGGCTTTCCTGCTGCCGCCCTTCGAGAAGAGCGACCTGTTCAAGGGCATCGTGATGGGCGGCGTGCTGCCCCGCAAGACCTTCAGCATGGGCCATGCGGAGGAGAAGCGGTATTACATCGAGTGCCGCAGGATCAAAGAATGACCAAGGAGTACCATGACTTTTAATGAACTGAATCTGTCCGCCCCCCTGCTCAAAGCTGTAAGCGAGGCGGGCTATGAGACCCCCTCGCCCATTCAGGCCTCGGCCATCCCGCCGGTGCTGGAAGGGCGGGACCTGATGGGCTGCGCTCAGACCGGCACCGGCAAGACCGCTGCCTTTGCGCTGCCCATGCTCGACCGCCTGAGCGGGGCAGCTCCCCGCAAAAAGGGCGCGATCCGCGCCCTCATCCTCACCCCGACCCGGGAGCTTGCGCTCCAGATCGGCGAGAGCTTCGCCGCCTACGGAAAGCATCTCAAGCTGCGCAGCACCGTCATTTTCGGCGGCGTGGGCCAGACCCCGCAGGTGGAAGCCATCAAGAAGGGCGTAGACATCCTCATCGCCTGCCCGGGCCGGCTGAACGACCTCATCGGGCAGGGCTATATCGACCTTGCCAACATCGAGATCTTCGTGCTGGATGAGGCCGACCGGATGCTGGACATGGGCTTTGTGCACGACGTGAAGAAGGTCATCGCAAAGCTGCCCGCAAAGCGCCAGAACCTGATGTTCAGCGCCACGATGCCCAAAGAGATCGAGCAGCTGGCCGCAGGCATCCTCCACGACCCCGCCTTCGTCAAGGTGGATCCCGTGTCCAGCACAGTGGAGCGGATCGACCAGAGCCTGTATTTCGTCGAGAAGGGCAACAAGAAGCTCCTGCTCCCTTGGCTCATCAAGAATCTGGAGCCGCCGGTGCAGAACGCGCTGGTGTTCAGCCGCACCAAGCACGGCGCAGATAAGATCGCCCGCGACCTCACCAAGCAGGGCATCACCGCCGCCGCCATCCACGGCAACAAGAGCCAGAGCGCCCGTGTGGCCGCGCTGGAGGGCTTCAAGGAGGGCAAGACCAAGGTGCTGGTGGCCACGGACATTGCCGCCCGGGGCATCGACATCAGCGAGCTTTCCCATGTGTTCAACTACGACCTGCCCGAGGTGCCGGAGACCTACGTCCACCGCATCGGCCGCACCGCCCGCGCAGGCGCAGACGGCACGGCCGTGAGCTTCTGTGCCCCCGAGGAGATGGAGTATCTGGCCGGGATCGAGAAGCTCAACCGCCGGAAGATCCCGGTGGTGTCCGGCCATCCGTGGGACGGCGTGCCCGCCCCCGTAAAAGCCGCCCCGCCGGTGCGGGGCCGCAAGCCCAAGGCCGACCAGTCTGCCCCGGAGCAGGCCGAGGCCCCCAAGGCGGCAGCCGCCGCCAAGCCCGCTGCACCTGAGAAAAAGGGCGCGGCCAAGCTTTCTGCGGCAAAAAAACAGAAAGCCCCCAAAATCGAAGCAAAAGAGGAACAGCTCATGGATGAGAACAGCAAGCGCACTCCCGGCGGACGCGACAACAACCGCCGTAACAATAACAACCGGCCCCGCCGCGATGGCAGCGCCCCTGCACAGGGCACAGGCCGCGGCAGCAACGCCCAGCCGAAATTCGACCCCCACTTTGTGAGCGCTCCGGAGGCGACTCCCCTCCGCTCCGCCAAAAAGAACGCCGCCGCGCCCGCTGCCCCGGCCCAGAGCATCCCCACCGCGATGCAGAGCCTGTCTCTTATACACATCTCCGAGCCCACGAGACCGGA
>ENA-OXEY01000803-OXEY01000803.1-human-gut-metagenome-genome-assembly--contig:-NODE-803-length-11641-cov-12.071293_pt1 | contig 11641 bp, 8 predicted proteins | sample MGYA00249365_ERZ652263 | MGnify/ENA primary metagenome ERZ652263 (study PRJEB26925, sample SAMN05826763) | human gut metagenome | biome: ENVO:2100002; feature: ENVO:00000062; material: ENVO:00002003...
GGAGATTATGCCGGAGGATAGGGTCTTCTGGGGAAATGTGCTGCACAATATGGGAAATGCTTATGCGCAGCTGTTTGATTTTGAAGCTGCCGGTGCATGCTTTGAAAAGGCGTATGAGCTTAATGGAAATGAAGCCTCGGAAAAATGCCGGCAGCTGGCATATGAGCTTGCGAAGCTGTCCATTGACGGACAGGTGGACGCAGCAGAGAGCCTGAAGGACTGTGAGGCGCTTGCGGCGGAATGGAAACAGGAGTATCTTGAGTATATCAGGTAATATATAAGTGAGGAATAAAATGGGCTTATTTGGAAAGAAAAAGAAGAAAAAGAGCAGCGAAGGATATGGCATATCCGATATGGATATGCAGGAGATACTTAAGGATGACGAAGTAAACAATAGTATGTTTGACGAGGTATCGCGTATACAGTTTGTCAATTCGCAGTGCGAGCAGATTGTGGAATCGAACAATTATATTGAGGAGGCAAAGAGGGAGTATGCTTCTGTGACGGAGCATTTGAATGACATACAGCTTCTTGATGAGCTTGAGGATGAGCCTAGGAAGCTTATTGCCGAGACGGCGGAGGATATGTCAAGCCTCAACAGGGAGAGGGTTGTCAGCCGCAACAAGAAAAAACGTCTGCCTGCCTCTAAGTATGCCTACTACAGCGCACATGAGGATGAGCTTGAGGATGCCCTCAGAAGACTTCAGAACGATGAGCAGTACTGCCAGATGGTGCGCAAGGATCTGAGCATGCTTGAAGGCGAGAAGCTGGGGCTGAGGGAAGATATAGAAAATTGTGTAAACCGCCGCCATAATGTCAAAAATATTTCTATAATCGGCGTTGCAGCGATTATTGCCATTCTTATTTATATGGGAGTGTCGGGAAAGATTGTTCCTTCCGGGGATAATTATCTGCTTACGGTGATGCTTTTTATAATGACGGTATTTATTGTATTTATGTTTGTGTTAAACCGCAACGCGGTCTACACCATGAAGCTGTCCGAGAAGAAGCTTAACAGGGCTATTCTGCTGCAGAATAAGGTCAAGATAAAGTATATAAACACAGTAAATACAATAGAGTATCAGTACGCAAAGTATGGCGTCAAGAATTCTTACGATTTTGCCAATGCGTATGAAATGTACCTCGATGACAAGAAGGAGCGCGAAAGATACGCGCGGACGACAGGAATGCTTGGCAGAGCGACAGACCAGCTTACCGTAATACTTGCCGGAATCGGCATGCATGATGCGGAGATATGGCAGAACCAGCTTGAAGCGCTGTATAATCCAAAGGAAATGGTAGAGGTAAGGCATAATCTCAATGTGCGCAGACAGAAGCTTAGAGAGCAGATTGAATTTAACATCAAGAAGATTGATGAAGCGAAGAAGAATATTGCTGAATTTGCGAAGGACAATCCACAGTATGCGAACGATATTTTAGAAATTGCTAATCGCTATGGATGTGCCGATTTGTAAGGAGATATCGTATATGAGAAGAATAAAGAGCATGCCGGCGATAGCTTTGGCGGTTATGGTGTCCCTTGGTCTGCCGTTTAATGCCGGCACGGTGAGAGCCGATGATGCCGGAGGCGGTACGGACAGGGCAGCAACCGTGCAGGGAGCTGCGGATGACAGTGGACATATCGCGTGGGAAAAATATGGCCGGACAATATACAACACAACAACAGGGCTTATGTCCAACAAGGTAAGCTCAATGACACAGACAAGTGATGGAATAGTCTGGATAGGAACGGACGAGGGTCTGGCGGCTTATGATGGAAATGAATTTACCGAATATGGTTCATTTTATCATTTTGATGGGGTGAATGATATGATTACCACCAAGGATGGAGGCGTGTGGTTTGCCACCACAACGTATGGCGGAGCCATATACCTTGGAAGCCGTTTTCAGCATTTTGATGATGTGAGTGACTATGCTTCCAACTATGCTACAAGCATTGCGCAGGGAAATGACGATGTAATATATGTTGGCACCCTGAAAAACATGATTGCGATAAATCCGGCAAGTGGGTATACGATTACTGAGCTTGTGGGTGAGGAGTATTACTATGTTACCTCGGTTGCCTCCGGGGAGAAGCTAAACGCCGCAGTCACGGTCAATGGTGACATGGTTTTCTTAAAGGACTCTGTGCAGGTTGGAAAAATCAAGCTTCCGTATTCCGGAAAAGCGCAGGTGTGCTATGTGGACGGCTATTTCGTTGTCGGAGCCTCCGGCATGGATATGGCGGTCATAGATGAAAATGATATTGAAGCGGGGGTAAAGCTGTGGGTTGATTTGTCTAAGACAGGTATGTCCGGCAATGTGTCGGGTATAAACAGGCTTTTTTATGATTATGGCAACAGATTGTGGGTGCTAACAGATGGGCAGATAGGGTATTTTTATCTTGGCTCCGGAGTTGCACCTGCGTTGGAGAGCTGCCCTTATTACGCTTGTGAATTTGATGGCTTTGAGAGCGGCTTTACCGATATTATGACGGACTATCAGGGCAACTACTGGATAAGCTCATCAAAGAGAGGAGTACTTCTTCTGCGAAGCTCTGAGTTCACGGATGAGCTTGCGCGCACGGGGCTTGATACGGATGTCATAAACGCTGTACTTGAGGAGGACGGAATACTCTATGCTGCGACGGACAGCGGCATAGCAGCGATTGATATGAGTGACAGAAGAAATATCAGCAATTCTTTCACGGACAGCTTCAGCGGCAGAAGAATAACAGATATTATATCCTATAACGGCAGCAAGCATGTAGCTGTGTACGGACAGGGTGTATATTCTGAGAGCGGAGAGCTGATTGTGGATGCCGCTAAGATAAGCAGGCTTCAGGTTGTTGATGGTATGTTGTATGTCCTTACCGATGACGGCTGCATTGTGTATGACGGAAAAAATGCAGCTGCCGTCTACGATAAGACCATGGGAATGTATAACACGGAGGCTGCGTCAGTGATATACGGAAGCTTTGGCAGGCAGACACAGGAGAAGCTCTACATCGCAAGCCATGGAGCCGGAATATTCGTATTTGCTGATGGAAAGCTGGAGGCAAATATCGATGAGAATTACGGACTGCCTTCTAAGAATGTGAATGATATGGCGGCATATCAGGAGGGCTTCTTTGTGGCAACGGACAACGGAGTTGCATTCTACAATGGTAAGAAGGTGTCTGTGCCGGAGAATATGCCGGAAGCTTTGAAAAATCAGAAATGCAAAGCTGTTTTTATAAGGGATAATAAGCTGTATGTGGTTTGTAAGACAGCATTCTTTATTATAGAGCTTGACAATATTTTCGCAGGGGTGGATGACAATGTCACAGCCGCTTATGAGATGTATGATGAGAATGCGGGATTTTTCGGTGAACTTACGGAGTCTGGCAGCTGCTTTATGAACGAGGCCGGAAGATTGTATCTTCCATGTGGAAAAAAGATATATTCATACATTGATACGGCGAGGGGATTCGACATATCGTCGCTCAAGCTGATGATTCAGAGCGTGCGCGTTGACAAGAGATTAGGTGAGCTTGTCGAGAAAGGTGGGAATGAGTATGAGCTAAGCCTCACAAAGGATGCAGAGCAGATTGATATCCTGTGCTCAGTGCTCAATTTCTCCAATCAGGATCCTTATGTCAGGTATATAATGCCGGGTGTGGATAAAGCCTATACAACGGTTCGTCTAAGTGAGCTTGAACATATCTTTTATGAGAATCTTCCGGGTGGAAGCTATAACTTCTGGTTTGAGCTTCTGGGGGATGAAGTGGATGAGGACGGTGAACCTGTCGCAGTTGAGACATTGAAGCTTACAATTAACAAGGAGAAGAATATTCTTGAGAGATTATGGGTGAGAATGGTTCTCTTAGGTGCCGCATTCGGTATTCTGATGTATTTCGTACTGAAGGACAGGAATAAAAATATAAATAAAAGCAATATACAGGTTGACAAAACCTTAGAAAAACGTATATATTAAGTATATGTTAAAGGCTGTGACGAAGAGGAGTACCATAGTGCAATCCTACAGAGAGGGAACGCAGTGAATGAACATATCAGGTTATGTTATACGCATAGCATGTGAGATCATCATTGCTGGAAGCGTTTTCGGATATTGCTGTATGGGAAGGTAGCTTCTGAGCTTCATCGGTGAAAGACACACGTACATATAATGGACGATGTGCGATTAGCTGATGGCGGAGTTGTTCCCGTTACAAGAACAGACATGGTGTACGAAGCAGTTCGCGCCGTGACAGAGAGGACTTTTTATAAGTCAATGAAGGTGGTACCGCGGTAAGTATAATCGCCCTTCGCAGAGACTATTTTTCTGCGGAGGGTTTTGTTTTTGGTAAATATAATTTTATCAGGGCAGAACTCTCCGCACACATAAAAAGGAGAATAAAAAGATGGCAAAGGAACTTGAAAAAAATTACAACCCTTCCGAGATTGAGGGACGTCTGTACCAGAAGTGGCTTGACAATAAGTATTTTCACGCTGAGGTAAACAGGGATAAGAAGCCTTTTACTATTGTCATGCCGCCTCCTAATATCACAGGACAGCTCCACATGGGTCATGCACTTGACAACACACTTCAGGATATTTTAATCAGATTTAAGAGAATGCAGGGCTATGAGGCACTCTGGGTTCCGGGAACAGACCACGCTTCCATCGCGACGGAGGCCAAGATTGTTGAGGCTATGAGAAAGGAAGGCGTTACCAAGGAAGAGCTTGGAAGAGACGCATTCCTAAAGCGCGCATGGGACTGGAAGGCTGAGTACGGCGGAAGAATCGTGAGCCAGTTAAAGAAGATCGGTTCGTCTGCGGACTGGGACAGAGAGCGTTTTACAATGGACGAGGGCTGTTCTAAGGCTGTGAAGGAGGTTTTCGTAAATCTCTATAACAAGGGACAGATATATAAGGGCGAGAGAATAATCAACTGGTGCCCTAAGTGCCTTACATCCATTTCGGATGCTGAGGTTGAGTACGAGGATCAGGCAGGACATTTCTGGCATTTGAGATATCCACTCTCAGACGGAAGCGGATATATCCAGATGGCAACCACAAGACCGGAGACAATGCTCGGAGATACAGCTGTTGCCGTTAACCCTGATGATGAGCGCTACAAGGATATGGTAGGCAAGACAGTCATTCTTCCTATCGTTCACAGAGAGATTCCTATTATTGCGGATGAGTATGTTGAGATGGAGTTCGGTACAGGCGTTGTAAAGATTACACCTGCACATGACCCTAACGATTTCGAGGTTGGATTAAGACATAAGCTCCCTGTCATCAATGTTATGACAGAGGATGCGAAGATTGTTGACGATTATCCTAAGTACGCAGGAATGGACCGCTATGAGGCGAGAGAGGCGATAGTAAAGGATCTTGAGGCGGAGGGTGCTCTTGTAAAGATTGAGGACTACAGCCATAATGTAGGTACATGCTACCGCTGCCATACAACCGTTGAGCCGAGAGTTTCAAAGCAGTGGTTTGTAAAGATGAAGGAGCTTGCAGAGCCTGCAATCGAGGCGGTGAAGAAGGGTGATACCAGGTTCGTGCCTGAGCATTTTGATAAGACATATTTCCACTGGTTAGAGGGAATCAAGGACTGGTGTATCTCACGTCAGCTCTGGTGGGGACACAGAATACCTGCATTCTACTGCGATGAGTGTGGTGAGATGGTTGTCACCAAGGAGGACAGCGCAGTATGTCCTAAGTGCGGCAAGCCTATGAGACAGGACCCGGATACACTTGATACATGGTTTTCATCAGCCTTATGGCCGTTCTCAACACTTGGATGGCCTGAAAAGACACCTGAGCTTGAGTATTTCTATCCTACAGATGTGCTTGTAACAGGCTATGATATCATATTCTTCTGGGTTGTAAGAATGATGTTCTCAGGACTTGAGCATATGGGAGAGGTTCCGTTTAAGAATGTTCTCATCCATGGACTTGTGAGGGATTCACAGGGACGCAAGATGAGCAAGTCTCTTGGAAACGGAATTGACCCTCTTGAGGTTATTGATAAGTATGGTGCGGACGCTTTGAGACTCACACTTGTAACAGGAAATGCACCGGGAAATGATATGCGTTTCTACTGGGAGAGAGTTGAGGCGAGCCGTAATTTCGCAAATAAGGTATGGAATGCTTCAAGATTCATTATGATGAACCTTGATAAGGCTGAGGCAAAGGCTGTAAGCATTGATGAGCTCACACCTGCCGACAAGTGGATTCTTTCCAAGTTAAATACACTTGCAAAGGATGTCACAGAGAACATGGAGAATTTCGACCTTGGCGTTGCAGTAGGCAAGATTTATGACTTTATCTGGGAGGAGTTCTGTGACTGGTATATCGAGATGGTTAAGCCGCGTCTGTACAATGATGAGGACACAACCAAGGCTGCCGCACTCTATACACTAAAGACAGTTCTTATAGAGTCGCTCAAGCTTCTCCATCCATATATGCCGTTCATAACAGAGGAGATTTTCTGCAACCTTCAGGACGAGGAGGAGTCGATTATGATTTCCAACTGGCCAGTATATAAGGAAGAGTTCAGCTTCCCTGTTGAGGAGAATGCCATCGAGACAATCAAGGAGGCTGTAAGAGGAATAAGAAATACAAGAACCTCCATGAATGTCGCTCCAAGCCGCAAGGCAAAGGTATACGTTGTATCCGCAGAGGAGTCTCTTAGAAGTATATTTGAGAACGGAAGGGTATTCTTTGCAGCACTTGGCTATGCAAGCGAGGTTATCGTACAGGATAATAAGAACGGAATTGATTCGGATGCGGTATCGGTTGTTATACCTAACGGAACAATCTACATGCCGTTTGCAGAGCTTGTAGACATTGCAAAGGAAATCGAGCGCCTTGAAAATGAGGAGAAGAGACTTAACGGAGAGCTTGCAAGAGTTAACGGCATGCTCTCAAATGAGCGCTTCGTAAGCAAAGCCCCGGCTGCAAAGCTTCAGGAGGAGAAGGATAAGCTTGAGAAGTATACACAGATGATGGAGCAGGTTAAGGAGCGTCTTTCACATCTTAGAGGATAGTGTGATAGTGCGTACCATAAAAAGGATAGGGCATAAGGTGTATGAATAATGATTTTAGTAAGGTGACAATAGTACTCCCGTCACTTAATCCGGACGATAAGCTTAATAAAGTGGTGGATGGACTGCTAGAGGCAGGCTTTAAGGACATTGTGCTTGTAAATGACGGAAGCGATGAGGCTCATCTTGAGCCTTTCCGTCAGGCAGGTCTGCATAAGGAGGTTACACTGCTGATACACGAGGTCAACAAGGGAAAGGGAAGGGCGCTTAAAACGGCCTTCTCTTATGTTGTTAATAACAGAAAGGATTCGGCAGGGGTAATCACGGTTGATGGAGACAATCAGCACACTGTCAGGGACATAAAAGCGTGTGCGTGCAAAATGCTTGAGTGTAAGGATAAGGTCATACTCGGCTGCCGTGATTTTTCACAGGATAATGTGCCGTGGAAGAGCAGGGTGGGAAATGTGAGCACAAGTCTTGTATTCAGAATTTTCTGCGGAATAAAAATAACTGATACGCAGACAGGACTGCGTGCGATCCCATACAAATATCTTCCTCTTATGTGTGAGGTTGAGGGCGAACGCTTCGAGTATGAGACGCAGATGCTCTTTGCCATAAAGAGAAATCATATCGGCATGGAGGAGGTCAGGATAGAGACAGTCTATCTTGATGACAATGCCTCAACGCATTTTCATCCGATTAAGGATTCGCTTAAGATATATAAGATTATATTCAAATTCATGTTAAGCTCAGGGACATCGTTTGTTATCGACTATGGTATATACGCCCTTCTGGTCTTTCTGATTGGAGAAAAGCTGGAACGAGGACTTAGACTTCTGATAGCTACCGTATCTGCGAGGGCCGTTTCATCGATGTGCAATTACACGATGAACAAAAAGGCTGTATTCAAATCAAATGCTTCCGTGGGACGTTCGCTGGTGCGCTATTATACATTATGTGTTTTCCAGACGGCAGCCTCCTATGGACTTGTATATCTGCTCAGCTACCTGTGCAGGGCAGGCTCATTTCTTGAGGTTGTCTTAAAGCTGGTTGTCGATGTGGTGCTGTTTGTCATAAGCTTTCAGATACAGCACAGATGGGTATTTAAGGAGGATAAATGAAAGACGATATCGAACTGTTAGACGTCAATATGGACGAGGAAGACCGCCGTAAAAGCAGTGCCAAAAAGAAGCCTGTGATAAATAAAAATAATGCAGCTGCGGATAATAAAGCCGATAAAAAGGTACGCAGAAATAACGTGAAGAAAAGGACAAAGAAGGAAAATAAGCCTCTGAAAATCTGCCTCAGGGTATGTCTTTGTATATTGACATTTGTGGCAGTCACATTTGCGGGGGCATATTTTACCCTGTGGACAATATGCCATGGTCCTTCCAAGGCGGCAAGAGACCTTTTTGTGTCAACCATTCTTGAGACAGGTCAGATGAAATTCCTTGCCTCATGGTATTTCAGTGAGGATGAAATTCTTGCCATAACAGACAGGAATGGCATGGGTAAGACTGAGGAGGACGTCAATCCGGATCTGATTGAGATACCGACGGTTGACGAGAATAACGAGAATCAAGAGTTTGATATTGACGGTATAGAGCTTGTGGAGATATCCGGACGTTCATTTTTTGCGAAGCTGCTTATAATTAATGACCCATCGAGGGTGAAGCTGTCGACAATCTATCCTTGGTCTGATTTTAATAAGAGCAAGTATGGCGAGACTCTTGAGCAGCTTGTACAAAGGGGAGACTACGCCGCAGGTATAAACGGCGGTGAATACTATTCTGAGGGCAACTGGGGCGGTATCCCTAAGGGGCTTGTGGTATGTGACGGAGTTATACAGTACAATGCACCCCAGGCGGGAGATGTGATGGTCGGCTTCACAAAGAACAATATTCTTATGATAGCGGATATCGGGAATATGAGCGCGGAACAGGCAGAGCAGTTCGTGGCCGATAATCAGATAAGGGATGCGGTAAGCTTCAAGGATATAGATGATGGTGACAACAATCATTTTACCAAGCTTATCATAAATGGAACATCGAGAGAAATTTCAGGAAGCGGAAGCGGTGCCAACCCGCGTACCGTTATAGGGCAGCGCGCGGACGGAGCGGTTCTTATGCTTGTGACAGACGGAAGAGGAGCAGCAGGACATCTTGGCGCAACGGCACAGGACCTTATCTCAATCATGCAGGAGTATGGCGCTGTCAATGCCGCTAATCTTGACGGTGGAAGCTCATCTGCAATGTACTATAATGGAACCTATGAGATGACCAGTGTTACACTGTATTATTCTACATCTTCATGGCGTCTTCCGACAGCATTTGTTGTTGAAAAGAGAGGAGAGTAGACATGGCGGAAAAGAAAAAATTTCCTGTATTCTGGGTGTGCTTTGCCGTATTCACTGCGCTTATGGTTGTTTTCTGGGGCGTGGTCATAAACAATGTGAAAAAAAGCCTTGTGGAGTACGAAAATTCACAGCCTGAGTATACAGTGGAGAAATACCTGGCACAGTTCCGGGATGGAAGCATTATAAACAAAATTGATTTTGAACAGAGCACTAACAGATTTGAGGAGAGCGGAATATACCAATCACAGTTTGCAGACAGCATATCAGGGAAGGCTATCACCTATGAGAAGCTGCAGACGAGCTATGACGCAAAGCACCCGGTATACAATGTGTATGCCGGTGGGCAGCTTGTTGCGAAGATAACCCTGAAGGAGACTTCTTCAGAGCCGCTTATGTTCATACTCACCAGGCAGGAGTGGGATATAGACAGCATAGAAGCTGTGTACGAGAAGGGCAGCATAGGTTTTACCATAACAGCACCGGATACATACAATGTTTTTGTAAATGGTGTAAAGCTTGCTTCCAGAGAGCAGACTGGAAATGTAACTGAGATAGCTGCACTTAAATATGCGGCAGAGTATGTAAGTGTTCCGCAGCTTGTGGAGTATAGAGTTGACGGACTTTTAAACGAGCCGGATGTCATAGTGTATAATAATCAGGGGGATATGGTTATGTATACACCGGATGAGAATGGAAATATCACAATAGATACCTTCACGACCTCGCCGATAGCCCCGGAATTGTCTGCGACCGTTCTTCAGAATGCGAAGAATTATTCTAATTTCTTCTCAAAGGATATAGATGGCTGCAGTAACAGTGTAGCACCGATATCGTATATGTTCCCGGCAGATTCATACTATCTTGAGCTGGCGGAGAATTACAGAAGAAATGATATGTGGATGTACAGTGCGCATGAGACACCGGTATTTACCGATGAGACAGTGTCGAATTACATCGTGTACACACCGGAGCTGTTCTCGGTTGAGGTATATTTTAAGAAAAACATGATTTTGAAGCTTAACGGAGAAGCAAGGCAGGATATCGTCAATTCAAGATATTATTACGCAAAGCTTGACGGAAACTGGCTTGTGGTTGATATGCAGTCGGTGACGGAATAAATCATAAAGGGAGAAGATAATCATGCAGGGGACAATGGAAGCGATACTTAACGAAGTAAAAAAGGTAGTTACAGGCAAGGATGATGCGGTGCTTAAGGTCATGCTTGCCATCACTGCGGGTGGACATATACTTATAGACGATATACCTGGTGTGGGAAAGACCACCATGGCGATGGGGTTTGCCAAGGCGATGGGATACAGATGTAACAGAATACAGTTCACACCTGATGTCATGCCTTCGGATATAGTAGGTTTTTCGGCATACAATCCTAAGACCCAGGAATTTGAGTACAGGGAAGGTGCCGCAATGTGTAATCTTCTGCTTGCGGATGAGATAAACAGAACGTCCAGCAAGACACAGTCCGCACTCTTAGAAGTAATGGAAGAGAAAAGAGTTTCCGTCGACGGCAGTACACGGAATCTGCCAAGACCGTTCACGGTGATTGCCACGCAGAACCCTGTAGGTTCGATTGGTACCATGCAGCTTCCGGAATCACAGCTGGACAGATTCATGATAAGACTGTCGATGGGATATCCGGACAGAGAGCAGGAAATCAATATTCTTAAGGCAAGGGCAGTGTCTGACCCGCTAAGACTGATTGAGAAGGTGACGGATGAGGAACAGATATTATCACTGCAATCACAGTCTGAGAATGTATATATCCATGATGCAATATATGATTATATAGTAAGACTTATAGGAGCTACGAGGGAGAATGAGTACATTGAGTTAGGGGTAAGTCCGCGAGGTACCCTTGCTGTTGCGGCGATGTCTAAGGCACATGCACTGTATGAGGACAGGGATTACTGCGTACCGGCTGATGTGAAGTTCGTTTTTCCGGATGTAGTATCTCACAGACTGGTTTTAAGCTCCAAGGCGAGAATGGAGAGACTTACGGACAGACAGCTTGCCGCCAATATATTAGAAACAACAGCAGTACCGAGGCTTAAAAAGGGGAAAGCCTGAGAACAGGGGGGGGGGAAGTATAAATGATTTTCAGGAGAATAATGTATTTTGTTCTGCTATACGCAGTAATTACCTACAATGTTCTGTATAGAACCTATGATGGATTTATTATGCCTGTCTCTTATACACATCTGACGCTGCCGACGAAGAGGATAGTGTAG
>ENA-OXEY01000809-OXEY01000809.1-human-gut-metagenome-genome-assembly--contig:-NODE-809-length-11598-cov-11.330503_pt1 | contig 11598 bp, 11 predicted proteins | sample MGYA00249365_ERZ652263 | MGnify/ENA primary metagenome ERZ652263 (study PRJEB26925, sample SAMN05826763) | human gut metagenome | biome: ENVO:2100002; feature: ENVO:00000062; material: ENVO:00002003...
CACTATCCTCTTCGTCGGCAGCGTCAGATGTGTATAAGAGACAGGAAGTGGGCGATGCACTGACGGTTTTTGTTTACCGTGATTCCAGTGACCGTCTGATTGCGACGACGAAGACACCGAAGCTGGAACTGGGACAGATTGCAAAGTTAAAGGTTTCGGAAGTCGGTAAAATCGGTGCATTTTTAGACTGGGGACTGGAAAAGGATTTGTTCCTTCCATTTAAAGAGCAGACAACGCATGTGGAAAAAGGTGATATCTGTCTGACGGCACTTTATGTTGATAAGAGTAACCGTCTGGCAGCAACCATGCGCGTATATGATTATTTAAGCTGTGACAGTCCATATGTAAAAGACAGCGCCGTACAGGGAACAGTCATTGAAATTAACCCGGATTACGGTGTGTACGTAGCGGTAGATGACCGTTATTTTGGCATGATTCCGAAAAATGAAGTATTCGGAAAGATTCAGATAGGCGATACAATTCACGGCAGAGTATCGAAAGTGCGCGATGACCATAAACTGTCAATCAGTCTGAAACAAAAAGCCTATATACAAATGGATGAAGATTCCAGTATAATATATCATGCAATTGAAAAAAGAGGCGGAAGTCTTCCTTTTACAGATAAAGCAGCGCCTGAGATTATCAAAGCCGAATTTGATATGAGTAAGAATGCGTTTAAACGTGCGGTCGGGCGTCTGTTAAAAGAAGGAAAAATTGAGATTGCAGAAAGCTGTATCAAGCTGAAAAAGTAAAAAGGAGAGAAAGTATTATGCAGAAAGTTATCAGTACAAAGAGAGCGCCGGGGGCAATTGGACCTTACTCACAGGCAATTGAAATTAATAATATGGTATTTACATCAGGTGTCATTCCTGTAAATCCTGCAACCGGTGAAATTGCAGAGGGTGTGGAAGCACAGGCAGAGCAGGCATTTGAAAATCTTTGCCATCTGGTAGAAGATTCAGGCTCTAAGGTAGAAAATATTGTAAAGACAACCGTATTTATCAAGGAAATGAACGATTTTGGCAAAATCAACGAAATTTATAAGAAATATTTCAAAGAACCGTTCCCGGCACGTTCCTGTGTAGAAGTTGCAAGACTGCCAAAGGACGTTTTACTTGAAGTTGAAGCGATTGCATGGAAGTAATCTATGTGTAAACGAATTAACAGATTTATTCCGGTACTTTTTGTAAGCAGTATTGTGCTGACGATTCTTGCAGGAGCTGTTATTGCGGTAACGGGTGTGAATATACCGCTTTGGGGCAGTTATCTTATCAGTCAGGCAATTGTACTGCTTCCGGCACTGGTTTACGTAGCAGTCCATAAGATTAATATTATTGCGTGTATGCCGTACCGGAAACTGCGGATATCGGACGGACTGTTAAGCCTGCTGATTGGTTATACGCTGATTCCGCTGATGTTATTTATCAACAGTGTATCAGGACTGTTTTCAACAAATTATGTGCAGGGATCTGTGCAGGAACTGGTTGCATATCCATTTTGGCTGCAGCTTCTGATTATTGCGGTACTGCCTGCGTGTGTGGAAGAATTCGTTTTCCGTGGATTGATTTATCATTCTTACAGAAAAAATGGAATTTTAGGGGCAGCGGTGCTTAGCGGATTGGTCTTTGGGCTGATGCATTTGAATATCAATCAGTTAAGTTATGCGGCGGTAATGGGAATTATATTTGCACTGCTTGTAGAGGCTACAGGCTCTATGTATTCTTCAATGCTGGCACATTTTGCAGCGAATTCCTATTCGGTGATTCTGATGCAGCTGGTGTCAATGACATCAGGCGGCAGTGAACTGCTTGAACAGAGTGCGCAAGCAGCGGAAAGTTCAATGAACAGTGTGCCGGTGATTATTGCGCAGCTTGTGATGCTTGGACTTGTGGCGGCAGGGTTTTTAGGAATTGCCTATCTGCTGTTTAAAAAGATTGCAGTCAGAAACGGACGATGGGAGTATCTGAAAGAACAGCTGCATAAGGGCTTTAAACCGCAAAACGGCGAGCGTTTTATAACACCTCCGCTGATTGCAACAGTTGCGGCGGCACTTGCATATATGCTTTATATAGAATTTATATAAAGTTTCCGGATGAAAATGCTTTGAATAAAAATATTTTGGGGACAGTATTGTGATAGAAATGTCACGATATTGTCCTTTTCTGCGAAAAGATGAAGTGGATGGGATGAATGGGCTTTTCGGATTTGGCACATTAAAATGTTTTTGAAATGAGGAAATGAAAAATGAATGCAGCAAAAAAACTTGTAACATTTGTTAAAAAAGAAACGGTTTTGTGCATTGCGGGTCTGCTGGCTGTGGTGAGTATGTTTATAATTCACCCGTCAGCAGACTATTTTGGTTATATCGATTACCGCGTGCTTGCGCTGTTGTTTTGTTTTATGGCAGTAGTTGCGGGCTTTCGCAGTGTGGGACTGTTTGAATGGCTTATCAAAAAAATGCTGTGTTATGTAAAAAATGCAAGACAACTGGAGCGTGTACTGGTACTTGGCTGCTTTTTTGCCAGTATGTGGATTACAAATGATGTCGCCCTGCTGACGTTTGTGCCGTTTGCGGTGGCGGTATTACAGGCGGCAGGTCTGACAGAAAATCTGATTTTTGTCATTGTTATGCAGACGATTGCGGCGAATCTCGGCAGTATGTGTACGCCAATCGGGAATCCACAGAATCTCTATCTGTATTCGCTGTCGGGCGGTCCGGTTACAGCGTTTTTAAAGCTGATGTTTCCGGTGACGGCGGTGTCACTTGGATTACTGCTGGTGACGTCGCTTTGTATTCCTAAAAGGGAAATTAAGGTGCAGGCGGAGAGAGCTATTTTGGAACAGCGAGCGGCAGGCAGAAAAGCGGCAGGCAGGGCTATATCAGACAGAAAGGCAGCAGACAGAGGGCTGTCAGACAGAAAGATGTCAGGTGTGGAAGTATCGGATAAAGAGGAAATGGTCCGGGAAAATGCAAAAGATGAGAAAGTACGGCTGTGTGGATATTTGACATTGTTTTTTCTGTGTATTCTGACAGTGCTTCATGTACTGGATTACAGAATGTTACTGGCTATTGTTATCGGTGTCCTTTTTGTATTGGACAGACAGTTGTTCACAAAGCCGGATTATATGCTGTTGATAACATTTGTGGCATTTTTTATTCTTGTGGGTAACATTAAAAATATGGACGGCTTCAGTGCTTTTTTAAGGACACATGTGGGCGGACACGAACTGGCAGCATCAATTTTTGCAAGCCAGATAATCAGTAATGTACCGGCGGCGGTGCTGTTGTCGGGCTTTACGGAAAATATCAATGCGCTGATTCTCGGCACGAATATCGGCGGACTGGGAACACTGATTGCATCAATGGCAAGTCTGATTTCTTATAAGCAGTATGCGCTTACGCCACAAAGTGAAAAAGGAAAGTATATGCTGGTATTTACCGGCTGGAATGTTGTATTTCTTGTAATTTTGTGGATTGTGGCGGCTGTATTTTATTAAAGAGAAAAAAATGAAAATTGGAAGCGCAAAACACAAACCGGAATCCGCAGGAAAAGCAGGAATGCCGGGACAGAGCGAGAGTGGGGGATACATAAAGGAAATGCATAAGTTAAAAAGAATATAAAAGTTTCTGAACCTTACATCAAAGTAAGGTTTAGAAACTAAATAAAAAGGGAGTTGTATATGAATTACTTCATAACAACTCCCTTTTTATAAGAAAATGAGAAAGGAAAAAATAATAAGAAAAACTAAACGTAGTAATCTATATTCTGTCCAAGATAAGGAGTAACGGAAGATTCCATAATCTTTACCATTCCATCGCCCATATCTTCGACGGTATCTAACGATTTACTAAGCATCGCAACACTGACATCGTTCAAAATGTTCTGTGTGCTCATTGCTGTTGATAAAGAAGCTATATCCATATTGCACCTCTTTCAAATATCTTATCAACTGTTTGTATCTTATGTATGTATTATAATACAAGGATTTGGAAAATGCAACACTTTTTTACAAAAAAATGAAGAAAAAAGAGAAAAAATGTCACATTTTATACAAATATGGTCCAGCAAATGTGCTGTCCCTCAACGTGTTACTTAACTTCGATCCAGCACATTTGCTGGACTGTGGCGATGTCGAATGAACTATTTTCGCCGGAGTAGGGTGGCAGCCCGGAGGGATTTTATCATAGTGTTACTTAACTTCGATCCAGCACCTTTGTTGGATGGTGGAGGAAAACTTCGCCGAATGAACTATTTTCGCTGGTTAGTATAGTCCGCACATTTTCAGGGCATACTGTGGGAAAAGTAAGGAAAGCGGAGTGTGGGATGAAGCGGTATTTGTATTTGGCGGCAGGGACATTTTTGATGGCGGCAGCATATAAGAGCATTTATCAGTCGGTGGGTATGGTGACAGGCGGATTTTCGGGAATCGGAGTCATTGTAAACCGTGTAACAGGTGGCGTATGGGCGGGCGGCATGCCACTGTGGATTACCAATGTTACATTAAATGTGCCATTGTTTATTGCTGCATTTTATATAGAAGGAAAAGAATTTATAAAAAACACTGTTACCGGGGCGGTACTGCTTACACTGTACCTGGCGGTGCTTCCGGCAGTTCCCGTAGATGCAGCGGATTATCTGCTGGCGGCAGTGTATGGCGGGGCAGCCTGCGGAGCCGGTATCGGACTGGTGTTAAAATCCGGATTTACAACCGGCGGAACGGATATGCTGGGGGTATTGCTGCACCGGTTTTTCCGCCAGTATGCACTGGCAAGTATTATTCAGGTGCTGGACATGGCGGTTATTATTGCAGGTGTGCTGGTATTCGGAATGAGTGTCAGTCTGTATGCCATTATTGCCGTTTATGTCACGGCGCTGGTGACAGATACGGTGCTGGAAGGCACGAAGCAGGCAAGGGCAGTGTGGATTATTTCCGATAAAAATGAGCAGATTGCACCGGTGGTTATGGAAAAAATGCACCGTGGCATTACACGGTTTCCTGCAAGCGGGGTCTATACGCAGCAGGAAAAAAGTGTGCTGCTGTGCGTGGTTTCAATCAAACAGATACCGTATCTGAAAGAAATCGTAATGGAAATAGACGAAAACAGCTTTTTAATCGTTGGTGATGTTCGTGAAGTAATGGGGAATGGTTTTGTACAAAAGTTACAGTAAATCAGTGTCTATAGTAAATTTGACGAAAATATCCTCAGATATTTGTTGAAATACAATATGGTAATTATCGGTTGATTATTGTATTATTTATTACAACAACAGACGCGGGCAAGATGCGAAAGCGAAAGGCGTCATTTATTTAGGAGGATATTTTAAAATGGCAAGTTTATCACTTAAAAATGTTTGTAAAGTATATCCGAACGGCTTTGTTGCCGTAAAGGATTTTAATCTTGAAATCGCTGATAAGGAATTCATCATCTTCGTAGGACCTTCAGGTTGTGGTAAGTCTACAACTCTTCGTATGATCGCTGGTCTTGAAGAAATCAGTTCAGGTGAATTATGGATTGGTGATAAGTTAGTAAATGATGTAGAACCTAAGGATAGAGATATCGCGATGGTATTCCAGAACTATGCTCTTTATCCACATATGACAGTATATGATAACATGGCATTCGGTCTGAAGTTAAGAAAAGTACCAAAGGCTGATATCGATAAGGCTGTTCATGAAGCTGCTAAGATTCTTGATATTGAACATTTACTTGATCGTAAGCCAAAGGCTCTTTCAGGTGGTCAGAGACAGCGTGTTGCCATGGGTCGTGCAATCGTTCGTAGCCCTAAGGTATTCCTTATGGATGAACCTCTTTCAAACCTTGATGCAAAGTTAAGAGTTCAGATGCGTGTCGAAATCTCTAAGCTTCATCAGAGACTTGAAACAACAATCATCTATGTAACACATGACCAGACAGAAGCTATGACACTTGGTACAAGAATCGTTGTATTAAAGGATGGTATCATCCAGCAGGTAGATACACCAAGCAACCTTTACAACACACCAAACAACCTTTTCGTTGCTGGTTTCATCGGATCACCTCAGATGAACTTAATTGATGCTGAAGTTGTTCAGAGCGGTTCACAGGTAACATTAAAGATGAGCGATACAGTATCTATTACACTTCCGGCTGAAAAGAGCGAAAAGCTTAAGAGCTATGTTGGTAAGACTGTAGTAGTTGGTATCCGTCCAGAAGATATCAAGGATGATGAAGAGTTTGTTGCAGCTCATGCTGATCATACATTTGAAGCTCAGGTTAAGGTATATGAACTTCTCGGTGCAGAAGTTAACCTTCACTATGATATTGCACAGACAACATGTACAGCAAAGGTTAATCCTCGTACAACAGCTCGTCCTGGTGATACAGTTAAGTTTGCGATGGATATTGCAAGACTTCACGTATTCGATAAGGAAACAGAACAGGTTATTACTCACTAATTTGAATAAGTTACGTAATATGAAATCTGTAGAAATGGTTCCAAGAATCGTAATGTAAATCTAAAATTCATGAAATTTTTGAGGAAATGTATAGAAATTGTGCATTTCCTCTTTTTTTTTTTGGCAAATTGCATTACAATAGTAAAAGAACTAGCTAAAATCAAAGGAAAGGAAGTTTGGGATGATATCGAATCAGATTTTACAAACGACAGTTGATGGATTGAAGGCTATATCAAGAGTTGATTTCTGTGTAATAGATGCTGATGGTAAAGTGGCAGCGAAAACATTTGAGGATGCGCAAAACTGCATTGCAGATGCGATTGCATTTATGGACTCTCCGGCAGAAAGCCAGGTAGTGAATGGATATCAGTTTTTCAAGGTATTAGATGACCAGAATTTAGAATATATTCTTTTAGCAAAAGGAACAAGCGACGATGTGTATATGCTCGGAAAGCTTGCAGCATTTCAGATTCAGAATCTGTTTGTGGCATATAAGGAGCGGTTTGACAAAGATAATTTCATTAAGAATTTATTGCTGGATAACCTGCTGAGGGTAGATATGTATACAAGAGCTGAAAAGCTTCATATTGAAACAGATGTGAAACGTGTCGTATATATTATTGAAACAAAACATGAAAAGGATACGAGTGCGCTGGAAACAGTGCGTACATTGTTTGCGGGAAAAGTGCGTGACTTTATCACGGCGGTCGATGAGAAAAATATCATTCTCGTAAAGGAAGTCAAAGGTACGGAAACTTACGATGAGCTGGATAAGACCGCAGAGGTTATTATTGATATGCTTAATACGGAAGCGATGAGTGCTGCACATATTGCATACGGTACGATAGTCAATGATATCCGTGAAGTTTCGCGTTCTTATAAGGAAGCGAAGATGGCACTGGATGTCGGAAAGATTTTCTACAGCGACAAGAATGTGGTGGCATACAACCGCCTTGGAATCGGACGCCTGATTTATCAGCTGCCGATGCCGCTGTGCCAGATGTTTATTAAGGAAATTTTTGATGGCAAATCGCCAGATGAATTTGACGAAGAAACACTGTCAACCATCAATAAGTTTTTTGAAAACAGCCTGAATGTTTCAGAAACGTCCAGACAGCTTTATATCCACCGGAATACACTGGTGTATCGTCTGGATAAGCTGCAAAAGAGTACAGGACTGGATTTGCGTATATTTGATGATGCGATTACATTTAAAATTGCGCTGATGGTTGTAAAATATATGAAGTATATGGAAAGTATTGATACATTTTAATGGAGGAGATTACGGATGATAATCTTAGAGGATGTTACAAAGACGTATTCTTCTGGTGTCCCGGCGTTGAACGGGATTAATCTGCATGTCCAGAAGGGTGAGTTTGTATTTATAGTAGGTAAGAGTGGTTCTGGTAAGTCTACACTCATTAAGCTGTTGTTAAAGGAATTAGACCCGACAACAGGAAAGATTTATGTTAATAAAAAATATCTGAATAAAATTACAAGAAAGAAGCTGCCTTATTTAAGAAGGGATATCGGTGTTGTTTTTCAGGATTTCCGTCTGTTACCGGACAGAAATGTATTTGAAAATATTGCATTTGCACAGCAGGTCATTGAAGCACCGACAAGACAGGTTAAAAGCCGTGTATTGTCCATGCTTTCCATGGTTGGTCTGCTGGACAAGTATAAGGCATATCCGAATGAATTATCCGGTGGTGAACAGCAGAGAGTTGCGATTGCCAGAGCGTTAGTGAATCGTCCGGCAATTTTACTGTGCGATGAACCGACCGGTAATCTGGATCCTGCCAATTCGGCCGAAATCATGAAGATTTTAAATCAGGCAAATAAGCAGGGAACAACGGTGCTTGTAGTAACACACAATATGGAAATTGTACAGCAGATGAAAAAGAGAACAATTACCATGAGTGAAGGTAAAATAATCAGCGATTTGGAAAAAGGTGGATATTTCTATGAAGATTAGGTCAATATTTTATCATTTGAAACAGGGTTTCAAAAATATTTATAGAAACAGGCTGTTTTCCCTGGCTTCAATTGCCACCATTACAGCGTGTGTATTTTTGTTTGGCGTTTTTTATTCTATTATGATGAATTTTGAGTATATGGTAAAGAAAGCTGAAAATGAAGTCTGTGTTACGGTGTTCTTTGATGAAGGACTTTCGGATACAGAGATTAAGAAGCTGGGTGATACAATCAGCAACCGTGTAGAGGTTTCAAGCGTTCATTATACATCGGCTGAAGAAGCATGGAATAACTTTAAGTCAGAATATTTTGCAGCATATCCGGATCTTGCGGAAGGCTTTAAGGATAATCCGCTGATTAATTCGGCATCCTATGAAGTTTATTTAAGTGATGCGGGAATGCAGGGAACGCTGGTTACATATCTTGAAAATCTGGACGGCGTGCGTCAGGTCAACCGTTCCGAAGCAACAGCGAGCGGTCTGTCAAGTGCGGCAAAGCTGGTTGGATATGTGGCAATTGCAGTGATTATAATTCTGCTCGCAGTTTCCATCTTCCTGATTACCAATACGATTGTCATTGGTATTACAGTCCGTAAAGAGGAAATTTCGATTATGAAATTTATCGGAGCAACGGATGCGTTTGTTAATGCACCGTTCTTCGTAGAGGGTATTGCAATTGGTATCATCGGTGCGATTATTCCGATTGTGATTTTCCGTTATATGTATCAGAATGTTATTGCATATGTTTTGAATAAATTCTCAATTTTGAATAATATTCTGGCATTTCTCCCGGTATCAGAAGTATTCCGGATTCTTACACCGGTTGCAATCGCGCTGGGTATTGGAATTGGTGCACTGGGCAGTTTCTTTGCTGTACGGAAGCACGCAAACGTTTAATGAACAACAAGGTGCTGTCGCAGGAAAGCCACGAGATGACTCTTGCGTGGCACCTTTCGTTTTTGGGGCGAAACATATACCCTGATGGGCATAGTCGCTTAAGAATGGAGGAAAGTATGGCACATAGGCGAATAAAAAGAGGGATTTCCGTAGTTCTTATTCTGTTTATGCTGGTCATTTATGTCAATGCGCTGTTTGGAAACGGAATCCGCGCATTTGGGGATACAGTAACAGATTTGAATCAGGCAAAAGATAAGCAGGACCAGTTAAGCAGTCAGTATGAAGATACGAAAAAACAGCTGGAACAGCTCCAACAGGAATCTGCGGATACGAAAAGTTATATCGAACAGCTGGACGGAAAAATGTCAACGCTGGATAGCAGTCTGCAGTCACTGAATACGCAGATTGAGGATATGCAGAATCAGATAGAAGAAGCCAGGGTCAATCTGGAACAGGCTGAAATTGATGCAGATGTGCAGTATGATTCGATGAAATTAAGAATCCAGTTTATGTATGAGAGAAATGAAGATACATATCTGGACATTTTGCTGTCTTCATCGAGTCTTGCGGATTTGTTAAATAAAGCGGATTATATTACAAAAATTTCAGAGTATGACAGACAGAAGCTTCAGGAGTATGAAGAAACGATTCAGTATATTGAGCAGACAAAACAGAATTTGGAAAGCGATTATGCGGAACTGGATACGATGAAGATTTCACTTGAAGATCAGAAGTCAGCGCTGGCTCTGGTACAGCAGGCAAAGGAACAGGAACTTGCGGCGCTGTCAACACAGACGACACAGACAGCATCGACAAAGGCGCAGCTTGAAAAAGAGATGCAGGAGCAGGAGAATGAAATCTTAAATCTTGTAGCGAAGAAGCAGCAGGAAGATGCGGCAGCAAAAAAAGCCGAGAAAGAAAAGAAGAATCAAAACAGCAGCTCGGGACAGAATAGCAATAGTAACAGTAATAGCAGCAGTAACAGCGGAAACAGTTCAACACCGTCAAGCAGTGGATTTATCTGGCCAACGGTTTCAAAGCGTATTACATCGCCGTTTGGTGATACGGAGGATCGAAGTTCGCCGCATAAGGGACTGGATATCGGTGCAGTCAGTATTGGTGTTGCCGGTGATCCGATTTATGCTTCAGCATCAGGAACTGTTATTATTGCAAAATATAGTGCAACTGCGGGCAATTATATTACGATTGACCATGGAAACGGATTCAGTACGGTTTATATGCATTGTTCGGCTTTGAAGGTTTCGGTCGGTGATACCGTAACGCAGGGACAGACCATTGGATTGATGGGAACAACAGGAAATTCAAATGGTGTCCATCTGCATTTTGCAATGATTAAGAATGGAACGTATGTGAATCCACAGTCGTATTTGTAAAGAAAATTACTTATAAAGAACGGCATAGGTGAAGATATATAGCTGCAGAACAGCATATTTATAAGGAAGGAAGCCGTAAAAACAGCAGGAAGGATTTAGACAGCGCATGAATGAGTTAGAAGAAAATCAGCAGACGGTGAAAAAGAGCGGATTTGGCAGAGGTCTGATATTCGGTGTGATAGCCGGTTTGTCAATTGCCATACTGGCAGGTGTTGTTCTTTTAAACGTTTTTTATCACAAAGGATTTGTCCATATAGGCGTAAATGGTGAAATTTATGTGCAGGATACAGCAACGACAGAAGATGAAGGCATTGGCAGCGAGGTAGAAGCAAAGCTGAATGCAATGGATTCTTTAATGGATTTGTTCTACATGGAAGATGTGGATACGGACACGGCAAAAGAGATGATTTATAAGGCGTATCTGGCATCTTACGGTGATAAATATACGGTTTATTATACACCGGATGAATATCAGAGTCTGGTGGAATCCACAACCGGAAAGTTTTATGGTATCGGCGCGGTCTGCCAGAAAAGTGATGACGGTGCAGTGCTGGTGATTGACGCGTATGAAGACGCACCGGCTTATGCGGCGGGACTTCGCAATGGCGATAAAATTACAACGGTGGATGGAACTGATATTACGGACATGGATTTAAGCAGTGCGGTGGCGTTGATAAAAGGTGACAAGGGAACCAGTGTCCATTTGGATGCAATCCGTGATGAAACAGCTTTTTCCGTTGATGTGGTGCGGGATGAAATTCATACCCAGACCGTAAAATATGAAATGCGGGAAAATCAGATTGGATATTTGTCAATTTCGGAATTTGACGATGTTACGACGCAGCAGTACCTGTCTCTTATACACATCTGACGCTGCCGACGAAGAGGATAGTGTA
>ENA-OXEY01000816-OXEY01000816.1-human-gut-metagenome-genome-assembly--contig:-NODE-816-length-11501-cov-10.413420_pt1 | contig 11501 bp, 9 predicted proteins | sample MGYA00249365_ERZ652263 | MGnify/ENA primary metagenome ERZ652263 (study PRJEB26925, sample SAMN05826763) | human gut metagenome | biome: ENVO:2100002; feature: ENVO:00000062; material: ENVO:00002003...
TATCCTCTTCGTCGGCAGCGTCAGATGTGTATAAGAGACAGGAATGGGTCTGCAACCAGTAAGCCGTTTTTAATTCCCATTTCCTTTGCTAAATCTTTTACTTCGGACACTCTGCCCTTGCCGAACCGGATTTTAACCGGCTGTAAATAATCCCAATTCATATTAACCTCGATTCCGCCGTATAATTTACAGCTTTTTATTAATCACAAAACTTTTCATCTGCCATTGTTAATACTTCATCCAGAATTGGAAGGTATTCTTCTAATTCTTCCTTTGTAATAATCAGCGGCGGGCATACTTCGATGAAATTCTCACGTCCGAAGGTTGCAAATCCTCTTTTCTTTAACTCTGCGAAAATCCAAGGCATTGCTGTTCCCGGAACACCATACTCCTGTAACGGTTCTCTTGTTTCCTTATTCTTAACCATTTCGAGCGCGCCGAATAATCCGATACATCTTGCTTCACCGACACACTTATGCTTTTCTACCATCTTCTGCATAAACGGTGCAACGATTTCATGCATTTCGGCTACATGCTGTTCAATGTTGTGTTCCTTGTAATAAGTCAGTGCTGCAACACCGGCGGCACAGGCAAGTGTATGTCCTGAATAAGTAAGACCACACTGTAATACATTTTCTTCAAAATAATCTGCAACCTTTTTATTTACAATAACGCCGCCGAGCTGTACATAGCCGCAGGTAACACCTTTTGCAAATGTAATCATATCCGGTACGAAATCGAAGTTCTGCCATGCAAACCACTTACCGGTTCTAAAGAAGCCTGCCATAACCTCATCGCAAATCATTAAAATACCATACTTGTCACAAAGCTTTCTGACACCTTCCATATAACCCTTTGGTGGTAAAATCACACCGTTTGCACCGACAATAGATTCCATCAGGATTGCGGCTACATTCTGCGGGCCTTCATATCTTAACTGCAAATCCAGATCTGCAAGTGCTTTCTTTGTAACGGCTTCATCATCAACACCGTATGTATAACCGTCTCTGTACATCTGCGGATTCATGAATTTTACAAATCCGTTTGCACCGCCGATTTCTGCGGCAAATCTTCTCCAGTCACCGGAAGCATTGGAAGCACCGAGTGTTGCGCCATGATAGCTTCTATAGCATGAGAATACTTTTGTTCTTCCTGTTACCATACGTGCCATTTTAATTGCATTTTCATTTGATTCGGCACCGCCGTTTGTAAAGAATACTCTCTTAAAATGATCTGCTCCGGCAGCTTCAACTAACATCTTTGCAAGCTTGCTCTTTGGCTCTGAAGCATACGCCGGTGCCATAAAGCACATCTTATCTGCCTGTTCCTTAATTGCTTCAACAATTTCCGGAAGTTCATGTCCAAGATTTGAGCAGACTAAAAGGGAAGCCATATCTGCATATTTCTTTCCATCATAATCCCAGAAATAAATTCCCTTTGCCTTTTCAACCGGTAATGCATCTACACCTGATTTTGACCATGACTGCATTACATAATCCTTGTGCATCTGTGCTACTTCTTTTCCTGTTAAATTTCCCATTTGTTTGTCCTCCTGAAAAAATAATTTCTGTTATGCAGAAAAAAACAACAAGGCGCCAGATTCTCCATTTGGAGTTTCTGACGCCTTTGTCATTTCTGTTATCTAACTGATGATTTTATTTTACATTTTTTACCGCCAAATACAATAGTTTAAAGCCTAAACCTTTTTGTGCCTTAGCACAAAGTCCGGATTTACTTTATTTATTTTGAAAACTTCCTTAATTTAGCGACCAACAGCCCCAGTGCCAGTTCATTGCGGACTGAAAACTTTGTAATATCCACATTTAAAAGGGCTTCGATTTTCTTGATTTTGTAATTGACTGTGTTCCGATGCACAAACAGCTCCTCTGCCGTATCCTGTACACTACCGTTGTGCTTCATATAACAGTCCAGTACTTCCACCAGATTACTGTTATTTAACGCATCATATTCATCCAGCGGCCGGATAGTATCCTGATAATATTCTTCAAAGCAGTCTGTATTTTCTATATTAAACAGCAGGCGGTTCACACCCATGGATGCATACGTTCTTGTCGTATCTTCCTCGTTTTCCATTTTTGACAAATCCACAATTTTTCTTGCAATCTGATAGCTTTTTGACAGACGGCGGAAACCCGCTGTGGTATTTCCAACACCAACAAATATAGATTCCGTGTTTTTCAATAACGGTACAATCTGTTCTTTGACAGTCTCTGCAAATTCAGCTGCTTTTTCTTCCTTCATGTCACTAAATACCATTAAAATTCTGTCATTTTCCGTAAATACAACAACATCATGTTTTTCCTGCTCCATCACGCGCGCCGCTTTCTGTGCAAAACGCTCCAGACGGTCTTTTAAAATCGGTGCATAAAATATTTCTTCCTTTTCATTTTCAAGCCGGTCGCAGATGTCCATCATCACAACCACGTAATTCCACTCGGCGAAGTAGCCTTTCTGCATGAGTGCCGATACGTATAGTTCTTCCTGCTTCGGCGTAAATATAGCATAACGGAATGCTGCAGACAACTGCATTGCGCGCTGCTGGGACTGCGTAATTGTAAAACAGATCATCCTCATCATATCTGCCATATGCACACTCCACGGCACTTCAAAAACCGGAAAATCGTGTGCATTGCCAAAATCAATAACCTCCTGCGGAATTTCAGCCACATAAGGTCCGATGTTTACTACCATTGCACTGGCATGATTTTTATAGACCCGATCCACCAGCGCAAGCAAAGACATTTTTTCACTGACACCGATTCCTGTTGTAAATGCAATTTCCCCACCGGACAAAAAATCGGCAATTTCTGTTGTATCTACCATATGCACCCATTCGACCGCATTGGTCAGACCGTTTTTTCCGGCGACCAGCTTAATATCTGCACAGCCCGCCTGCCGGATGGCTTCTTTTAAAACTACACTCATAACCTGCCCTCCTTTATTTATACAATCGCCATGACTCCTGACAGCAGTAATAAAATGTATGTCATTTTCATAAAAATTTCCTGTGGCAGCTTCTTTACCAGTTTTGTGCCAATCCATGTACCTGCAAAAACAGGAATAATTCCTGCTATTAACAAAAACCATACATGGCTGTTAAAATGTCCCGCCTGAAACTGGATTCCTGTAATGTAACAACCAATCGTCAACCAGATTAACGCAATAGTTGCCCTGAATTCTTCCTTATCTTTTAATGCCCCTGCCGCATAAATGACAAGCAATGCCCCGCCGGATACAAACATTCCGTGAATAATACCCGCGGCAAAGATGACAAACAACATAAGTACAGCCGGAAGTCTGAGCTGTTTTTTCACAAACAGCTTATCCAGCGCAATCACAATAATCATAATGCCGTAAAATGTCAGAAGCTGCTGCATCGGAAATACTTCAAATATTTTCATTCCCACAACCATACCGGCTGCCATCAGCACAAACATTTTAAAAAATTCCTTCCAGTTAATATGCCGGAATCCGGTAATTACAATCATCAGACTGGAAATCTGTGCAATTGCATTCAGCAGTGCCTTTGCCTCGTCCACACCGATTAATTTCATAGTCGGCGGCATGGAAATCAATGTCCCCGCAAAGCCTGTAATTGCCTGTAAAAGATTGGCACCAAATAAAATCAAAAACACTAAAATTTCTTTTACGCCCATCGCTTTTCCTCCTTACAATGCAAAAAGGAGACAGCTGCTGCAATCTGCAACACGGCTGCCTCCTTTGGCAATTTTTTTATATTTTTATCATCTTCTGCAGGCTTGTGTTTCTGCCCAGCAGGACGACACATCAATTAATGTGTCATAAAGAACATAATCGCAAATAACGCGCCGACAACCCATGTGAACGGCTTAATTTCCTTTACTCTGCCTGTAAAAATACAGATAAATACATACGTAATCAGACCGAATGCAATACCGTAGCTGATATTATAGGCAAATGGCATCATCGCGATTGTCATAAATGACGGTACGGCTACTTCCGGCTTATGCCATTCAATATCTGCAACGCCACCCATCATCAATACGCCGACATAAATCAGTGCTGCTGATGTCGCGCAAGTCGGAATCAGTACTGCAACCGGGCTTAAAAACATTGCAACGAAGAATAACACCCCTGTTGTAAATGCCGCAAGACCTGTTCTTGCACCTTCTGCAACACCGGCAGAGGATTCTACGAAGGTTGTAACCGTAGAAGTACCGCAGATAGCACCTGTTACTGTTGCAATCGCATCGGATAACATCGCCTTTTCAAAGTTCGGTACTTCGCCTTCTTCTGTGAGCATATTTCCTCTTGAACATGCACCGTAGAGTGTACCAAGTGTATCAAACATATCTACCATACAGAATGCAAGTGCTGTTGTAATCATCAGAATCACTAAATCCGCTGTAGAATGGGTTGCAAGATAAGCGGAAAAATCAAAACCTTCCGTAAATACCTTTAAAAATGCCTGTGAACCCCAGTCACCGAATGCAGTAAACGGATTGAAGTTCATATTTGCCGCAAATCCTTTGTAAAATCCCGGAATGGTGCAGCCAAGGATATAATAAAGACCTGTTCCGCCGAGGATTCCCCATAAAACAGAACCCTTTACTTTTTTGTAAGATAATACGGCAATAATAATCAGCGCCGCAATTGTAACAAGCTTTGGCATAATTTCTGCCCAGGTTGCATTCCCGTTAAACAGGTTAAAGCTTGTCAGGTTGACACAGGTAGAGCTTGAAGAAACAATAATTCCCGCATCCTGTAATCCCAAAAATGCAATAAACAGACCGATACCGGCTGAAATTGCCATTCTGACACACTGTGGGATAGCATCAAATAACATCTTACGGACACCGGTCAGTGTCAGGATGATAAATACTACACCATCTAACAATACAAGAATCAGTGCATTTGCATAAGATAATCCGAATGTAAAGCAGACTGTGTACACAAAAAATGCATTCAGTCCCATACCGGATGCCAATCCTAAAGGAAGATTTGCGAGGAATGCAATTAAAAATGTACCGACAACGGCTGAAATTGCTGTTGCGATATAAATGGCATTATATGATACAACGCCAAGTTCTGAAAACATATTTGCATTAACCATGAGAATATACGCCATCGCCATGAAAGTTGTAATTCCGGCAAGCACTTCTGTTTTCACTGTCGAGCCATGCTCTTTGACCTTAAAAAATTTTTCCATGAGTCTTTCTCCTATTTTTTTCATTTATCCAAACACAGTCTGATTCTGTGCTGAATTCTTTGTATTCCCCAACTCCCTCAGACATGCATTATAACACACTTTTTTCTTTATATCCACCCCATACCGCGCGAAACTGCATAAATCATATACAAAATATACGCACCAATCATGGCAATGCCCTCTTTCCGCTCTATTTTGTCACCTGTTGCGGCAAAAATATAAATAATAATACTCAGACCGATTAAAATAACCGTGTCATACAACGACTCCGTTATCACCGGAATCGGATGAATAAAAGCTGACACGCCTAAAATCAGCAGAATATTAAAGATATTGGAACCGATAATATTACCTGCCGCCATACCGTTTTGTCCTTTTTTTGCCGCAACCACAGATGTGACCAGTTCAGGAAGTGATGTTCCCATGGCTACAATCGTAAGCCCCACCAGCGTTTCTGTCATATGACAGGCAAGTGCAATGGTTTTTGCACTGTTTACAACAAGCTGTCCGCCGATAATAATCGCAGCTGCACCACCAAGAATGTACACTGCACACTTCCACGCCGGAAGTTCCGCAATTTCTTCATCCTCCACTTTATTTCTAAGCGCCATCAGAACCGTAAAGGCAAGATACGCAATAAACAGCAGAATCAAAATCACCGCATCCAATCTGCCAATTGTTCCTGAAAGCAGTATACCATCCGCAGTAAAGACCTTCTGCCCTGTAAATACATAATCTGCAATCATGACTGCCAGTATCACGGAAACAATAATTGAAAACGGAAAATCCCGCTTCATAATGCCCCTATCCACTGTCACCGGTGTAATCACGGCGCAGATTGCAAATATCAGCACCAGGTTAAAAATATCTGACCCGATAATGTTACTGATTGCGATTTCATTAGAACCCGCTATTGCCGCAGATACACTGACTGCCAGCTCCGGCGCACTCGTCCCCATTGCTACAATTGTAAGACCGATGACCACACCCGGAATTTTCAACTTCCCCGCAACGGCCGAACTGCCTTCCACAAAAAAGTCTGCCCCTTTTACAAGTGCGGCAAACCCGATTACCAGTAATACCAACTGTATAATAATTGTCATATTTCCCTCTTTTCTTTCAGCCTTTCGTTGACAAATAACCGGAACAGTGCATAACACACCGAACATATCGGAATAAAGGTCAGCATTCCCACGATACCAAACAAACTTCCGCCGACTGTTACTGCCATTAATACCCACATTCCCGGCAGTCCCACTGAGCTGCCGACTACATGCGGATATATGAGATTTCCTTCAATCTGCTGTAAAACGAAAAACATAATCACAAATATCACTGCCTTGACCGGATTTACCAGCCCTATCAGTATAATTCCCACAACACAACCGATAAAAGCACCTACAATCGGTATCAGCGCTGTAATGGCAATAACAATACCGATTAACAGCGCATACGGGAGACGGATAACCAGCATGGTTACACAGAACATCGTTCCAAGAATACACGCTTCCAGACACTGTCCTGACAAAAAGCTTGCAAATGTCGTATTGGCAAGCCGTACCACACGAAGTACTTTTTGGGCTGTTTTTTCTTTTGTAAATGCATACAGAATTTTCTTCGTCTGCCTTGCAAGTGTTTCTTTCTGAAACAAAACATAAATAGAAAAAATAAATCCAATAAAGAAATTCGTCACACCCGATACAATACTTGTCACTGCACCGATTCCGCCGCTGATAATTCCCTTTGTACCGGCAGTTACAAAATCCATTGCTGATTTTAACAGCGATTCCCAGTCAATCTGCACCGAAGCCAGCTGCTGTTCAATCTGCGGATAGGCTTTGGCCTGCTCCATCAAAAACTGCTGCACATTTTGAAACTGTCCCGGAATCAGCTTTACAATATCTGCAATTGTAGATACCAGCTGCGGAATCACAATAACCATAGCTGCTGCCAGAATTACAATAATTGCCAGTAATGTCAGGACATATGCACATGTTCTTCTAAGTGCCGCAAATTTTTCAGTCTGATACTGTTCTTTCTGAAAAAGATGCCGTTCAATCTGCTTCATTGGCACATTCATAATAAATGCAATGACCCCGCCGATTAAAAAAGGCATAAACAGTGTCAGAATCTTTGACATCACTGAAAAAATCAGCTGTAAATTCTGTAATGCCCAATATAGAATAATCAGCACTGCCCCAATTGTAATATACTTTTTAACTTCCTCGTTTTTTAAATTCCGATTCATTCTTTCCTCCTTTTTCTGCCTGCAATAAAGAAAAACGAGACTTTATTGCAACACAATCGTTACAATAAAAGTCTCACTTCCTACAACGTGCTCCGGAGAAATTTATTTTCCCGTACTGACGAAATCACGTTACATATACTGCCCGTATATGCAAGCTACTCCCTTTTATCTGTAAACATCATAACATAAAGAAAATCCGGCAGTCAACCTTAAATTTTTTAAGCCAGTGTGCTATACTGTGTATACATGCATTATTACAGAAGGAGTGATTTTGTGAATCCAACAGCTGAAAACGATTTTTCAACCGGAAGCATTCCCGCACACATGCTGCGTCTTGCGCTTCCTATGACACTGGCACAGTTAATCAATGTCTTATACAATATTATTGACCGTATTTTTATCGGAAGAATCCCCTTTGATTCTACCAATGCGCTCACCGGTCTCGGGGTTGCCTTTCCAATCTGTACGATTACCATTGCTTTTGCCAACCTTGTCGGCATGGGCGGCGCACCGCTTTTTTCCATTGAACGCGGGAAACGAAATGATGCCGAAGCCGAAAAAATCCTCGGTAACAGCTTTGTCCTTTTACTGTTGTTCGGCCTGTTTATTACAATAACGGGGCTGCTTTTGAAACGTCCGCTTTTATATCTGCTCGGCGCAAGCGAAGCCACCTTCCGTTATGCCGATTCATACATTACCATCTACCTGTGCGGTTCTGTTTTTGTAATGTTAAGCCTTGGCTTAAATTCATTTATTAATGCGCAGGGCTTTGCAAAAACCGGCATGCTGACCGTTTCCATTGGTGCGGTCTGCAACCTGCTGTTAGACCCTGTTTTTATCTTTTTACTGGGACTGGGTGTACAGGGTGCAGCTCTTGCAACTGTTATCTCACAGTTTATTGCCGCCTTGTGGACATTCACTTTTCTGACCGGGAAAAAGACGATGATACGGCTCTCTCCAAAACAATTTGCATTGGGCAGAAAACGTGTCTGCAAAATCCTTGCACTGGGGCTTTCCGGTTTTACCATGTCCATAACCAACAGTGCCGTCCAGATGGCGGGCAATGCCAGCCTGTCCATACACGGCGGGGACTTATACATCGCCGCCATGACCGTTATTAACTCCGTGCGCGAAGTGATTCAAATGCCGGTCAGCGGTATTTCCAACAGTGCCCAGCCGATTCTCAGCTTTAACTACGGTGCTGATAAAAACAGCCGGGTAAAGCAGACCATCCGCTATATGTCTGTGGCTTTGCTTATCTATACCGTAGCGGCATGGATTTTAACCATGATTTTTGCCAGACAATTTATCCTGCTTTTTGATTCGACACCGGAACTGCTCTCACTGGGTGCCTCCTGTATGCACATTTACTTTTTCGGATTTTTTATGATGTCCTTTCAATTTGCGGGGCAATCCGTTTTTACGGCACTTGGCAGATCCAAAAATGCCATTTTCTTTTCGCTTTTAAGAAAGGTAATTATTGTGATTCCGTTAATCTATCTGCTTCCGCTCACGCCACTTGGTGTAAACGGCGTATTCTGGGCAGAACCGGTTTCCAATTTTTTCGGCGGAGCCGCCTGCTTTATCACTATGTATTTTACGGTTTATAAGAAGCTGTAAAATACACAGCTGTTCTTAGTTGTCCGCAACAATCCTGGCATGGCTTCCGCCGTCCGGTGTCTTGGTAACAACAATCTGCCGACCGATACGCTCCTTTAATTCGCCGACGTGGGAGATAATTCCCACAAGGCGGTTGCTCTCCGATAACCGCAGTAAAACATCAATCGCCTGTTCCAGTGAATTTTCATCCAATGAGCCAAACCCTTCATCAATAAACATTGTATCAATCTGGATACCACCCGTCTGCGACTGGATTTCATCGGATAATCCCAGTGCCATTGCAAGAGATGCCTTAAAGGACTCTCCACCCGATAAGGACTTGACACTACGGATACTGCCGTTATAGTGGTCAATCACGTTTAATTCCAGTCCGCTCTGCACTCTTAGATTATCTGCCGTCTTTGCGCGCACCAGTTCAAACTGTCCCGATGTCATCTGCATAAAGCGGGTATTGGCCCGGATAATAATACGGTCAAAAAATGCTGTCTGAACATATGTTTCAAGCATAATTCTGTCCTGACCGCTCAATGCACCGTTTGCCGTATTGCTGAGTGCCCGTACCCACTGATACTGCTTTTCTTTTTCGCTGCTCTTTGCCGCAATCTTTTTTACTGCACCTGCCGCCCGCTCATTGACCGCAATCCGCAAATCCAGTTCCTTCTTTTCGTTCTGATACTGCTTCTGACAGACTTCCTTTTCCTGCCGCAGGGTCAGTAATTCCCCGTACTTTTTCCCACTCTCATTACTTTCATTGTTTTCTTTATCTTCTTCACCGCTTTTTAGCTGTGTGGTTAAATCAAGCACCCTTCTCTGCTCTGCTTCGAGCTTGATTTTACAATCCTGATACTGCTGCCCTGCCTGCTTTGCCCGCTGTTGTATTTCCTCTTTCTGCCGGACTTTCTGCGCAATGCTTTGTCTTGCCGCTTCTGCATTTTCAAACTTTAAAGTCTGTTTTAATTCATCCGCCTGCTTTTTTAAAGCTTCACCTTCTGTCTTTAATACAGAAATACGACTGGTACACTCTGCCACCTCTTCTTCCAGTTCTTTCTGGCGCTTTTCACACTCCGGTAACTGCCCGGAAATCTTCTGCTCTAATGCGACATCGGCTTCCAGTCTGGCTTTCTGCACCATCAGCTGCTGCTTCTCATCTGCCAGTGCTTCTGCTTCCTGCTGTGTCCGGTAACTCACCTGCTTTATCACGTCAATCATCTGTTCCTGTGATGCTTCTTCCGAATCTGATAAATGCGATAAATCTGATACATTTGACATATCTTGTACCCCGGCAACGATCGTTGGATGTGTATCACTTATCAATGCCGCATACTGCGCAAGCATTTCTTTATATGCGCTCTGTACCCGTCCTTTTGCAAGTCCTGCCTCTGAACTGAGTTCAGAACGTATTTTCGTCTTTTTGTCATAATCGTCTTTTTGACTTTTTAACTGCTGTTGTGTCGGCGCATTTTCATGAAGCACTGCTTTCTTTGGGTGGTGCAGTGAACCGCATACCGGGCAGGCTTCGTCTTCACGCAGGTTCTGTGCCAGTATGCCCGCCTGCTCGTCAAAATAACGTTTTTCCATTTCCTCGTAAATGCTTCCTGCCTGTGCCAATTGCTCTGCCGCCATAATATACCGCTTCTGTATGCGGTACATTTCATTGACAAGATTTTTATTCTGTACAACCTTTTCCTGTAAGACTTCTGTTTTCCGACACTGCTGTTCATTTACGGAAATCTGCGCCGCTGTCCGCTCCAGTGCCGCACCGCTGTCCTTTAATCCGGCAAGCTGCTGTTGATACTTCTCTCTTTGCAGTTTCATTTTCTGCGCTTCCTGCCTGCTTTTTTCCAGTAAATGTTCTTCCTTTTCAAGCTGCTGTTTTTTCTGTCCAGTTTCGTTCAAAATAAATTCCAGCTTTTCATAGCCCGGAAGTGCGAGCTGCTCCGCTTCAATTTGTGCAGTCAGGATGTTGTTGTTTTCCTGCAGTTTTTCTGCCTGTTCGTATTCTATCTTTAACCGGCTCGCAAGCGTACCCAGTTCTGCCGTCTTCTGCTTTGCCTCTTCAAGTGCTTTTTCTACTACTTCCCGCTGCTGCTGTTTTCCAAATGTTCTGTCAAGCTGTGCCATTTCCGCCGACAGGTCATCTGATTTTTGGGCAACGGATTCCTGTATCTTTATATCTTCTGCCATAATATTTGCAATCAGTTCCAGACAGTAATCCGTATCCAGTATAACCTCTTCTTTTTGCAGATTTTCCAAAGAATCGGCATAAGCACTTTCTTTTTTACAGCGCACTTCTGCCAGATACTGCCGGATACTTTTTTCATCGTCTTTAATCGCGTTATAAAGTGTTCCGGCTTCCTTTTTTAACTGTTCCTGCAGCTGCAGATACGGTCTGGTATTAAATATTTCACCTGTCTCTTATACACA
>ENA-OXEY01000832-OXEY01000832.1-human-gut-metagenome-genome-assembly--contig:-NODE-832-length-11335-cov-12.645833_pt1 | contig 11335 bp, 8 predicted proteins | sample MGYA00249365_ERZ652263 | MGnify/ENA primary metagenome ERZ652263 (study PRJEB26925, sample SAMN05826763) | human gut metagenome | biome: ENVO:2100002; feature: ENVO:00000062; material: ENVO:00002003...
GTGTATAAGAGACAGGCAGAACCTTTACCTTTTCAGATCCGGTCAGTTCTTTCAGGTATTTGTAGTGAAGTTCGGTATCAATTCCGAGTCCGTTCAGAAGGTTGGCAGCATCCGATTCAGCCTCCCAGCCGTTCATGGTAGCAAACTCAGCTTCCAGTTCACTGGCTTTGATTCCGTCTTCATCAGTGAAATCTTCTTTTGCATAGATTTCTTCTTTTTCTTTCATAATCTCGTACAGGCGGGCATTTCCCATGATAACGGTATCAAGAACCGGAAATTCATCATATTTGAAATGATCCTGCTGCAGGAAAGAAAGACGCTCTCCCGGAGTGATCAGGACATCTCCCTGAGTCGGCTCAAGCTGACCGGAAAGAATCTTAAGGAAAGTAGATTTTCCTGCACCATTGGCACCGATCATACCATAGCAGTTCCCTTCTGTAAATTTGATATTAACGTCTTCAAACAGCGCCTTTTTCCCGACGCGGAGGGTTACGTTATTTGCACTAATCATAATGATCTCCTTATCAGTCATACATTAAAATAAACATCAACGCTTATATTAACATGGGTGAAAGTAAAAAGGCAAGTATTTACACAAGTATTTACGGGAGAAAAGGAATCTTGACTGATAAAAAAGCAAGCTGCATTTCCGTAAGAAAACCGTTGTTCTTTCGGAATGAAAAAGATATAATAAACTATGGAAGACAAAAAGACATAGATTCAGGAAAAGAGGAAAATTATGGCGATAAAAAAAGCTACAATCGTACTTGAAGGCGGGGCGACAAGAGGAATCTTTACCTCAGGTGTGCTGGATTGCCTTATGGAGAAAGAAATTTATATGTCAGATGTGATCGGGGTATCGGCAGGAGCGTGCAATGCACTGGATTATGTATCCAGGCAGCCGGGGAGGACAAGAGACTGTATGATTCCCGATGAGCAGTATGGAAAATATATTTATGGGATCAGGGATACGATCCGTACAAAGAGCATGATGAATATGGATTTGATCTTTGACCGGTTTCCGAATGAACTGATCCCGTTTGATTTTGATACATATTTCAGTTCACCGATGAATTGTGAACTGGTTACGACAAACTGCCTGACCGGAAAGGCAGAATATATGTCAGAAGAGGAAGATCGGGACAGACTGATGAAAATCTGCCGGGCGTCGAGCAGTATGCCGCTTCTGACTCCGATCGTAAATATTGAGGATGTTCCGTATTTAGACGGAGGACTGGCTGATTCAGTACCGATCCGCAGGGCAAAGGAAATCGGGAATGAGAAGATTGTAGTTGTGCTGACAAAAAATGCCGGTTACAGGAAAAAAGTACTTTCTCCTGCAATGCAGAAGCTTTACAGAAAGGCTTACAGTTCTTATCCAAATGTGGTGCGGACGATTTTACGGAGAAGTTTTATGTATAATAAGACGATGAATTATCTGGATGTGCTGGAGCGGAAGGGAGAGATCTTTGTGATCCGTCCCCATGTGAAGCCGGTATCAAGGCTGGAACGGAACCGAGAGGCTCTTTACGCATTTTATGAGCATGGTTATCATTATATGGAAAGACAGTTGGAAGCGTTGGAGGAATATCTTGAAAAATAAGATGTCGGGGTCACAAGGTCGTTCTACCACTAGTGTGCGAGCACACGTGGTGTCAGACCTTTTGACCCTGGTATCAAAATAATCGTATATCAGGACACATATATGGAAAAGGGGAATGAATATGAGCAAAAAGGAAATACCGGATTTTACGCAGAATCGGGAGTTATCGTGGCTTCGGTTTAATCAGAGAGTGCTGGAAGAAGCGAGAGATGAAAGTGTACCTCTGATGGAGCGGATGAAGTTTGTTGCAATCTTTACCAGCAATCTGGATGAGTTTTTTATGATCCGTGTAGGAAGTCTGTACGATCTGGCAGCAACAGATGATAAAAAGATCGATCAGCGTTCAGGTATGACAGCAAAGCAACAGCTTGATGCGATTTATCGTGCGGTTTCTCCGCTTTATAAGGAACGGGATAAGACTTATGCGGAGATTAAAAAGCAGCTTCATCCCTATGGTGTGTGTGGGCTGGATTTCAAAGAACTGGAGCAGCAGGAAAAGAAATTTGTAAAAAAGTATTTTAAAGAAGAGGTTCTGCCGGTGCTTTCACCTCAGATCGTAGACGCAAATCACCCGTTTCCGCATCTTCTGAGTAAAGAGATTTATGTGGTGGCAAATTTAAAGCAGGGAGATAAAGCAATGCTGGGAATTATTCCTGTTCCTCAGTATATTTCCAATATTCTGTATCTTCCAGGATATGATATCCGTTATATCAGAATGGAAAAGATCATTCTGGAATTTGCAGAACTGGTATTTAACCAGTATCAGGTTTCAGATAAGAATTATATCTGTGTGACGCGGAATGCAGATGTATCACCGGATGATGAGGCTTATGCAGACCATGGGGATTTCAGGCATATTATGAAAGAGACGCTTCATAAGCGGAAAAAAATGGCGGTTGTGCGTCTGGAGGCAGCTAATCCACTGAGCAAAGAGCTGGAAAAGTATTTCTGTGAAAAATTTAAGATCGGGCCGGAATGTATTTTCAGGACAAAGATGCCGATGAAGCTGGATTTTATCTTCGCGATTGCAGATAAACTGCCTGAGTCAATGAAGCGGACACTTGTGGATGAGCCATTTTCCCCACAGCCGGCGGCAATGCTCCATGAAGGCAGTGTGATGGAACAGGTAAAAAAGAAAGATGTACTTTTAAGCTATCCTTATGAGAGCATGGAGCCGTTCCTGCAGATGATCCGGGAGGCAGCGTCAGATCCGGATGTGCTGACGATCAAGATCACGATCTACCGTCTGGCAAAGAAGGCACGGCTGGTAGAATATCTTTGTGCCGCAGCGGAGAACGGAAAAGAGGTAACGGTACTGATCGAGTTGCGTGCGAGATTTGATGAACAGAATAATATCGAGTGGTCAGAACGTTTAGAAGAGGCAGGATGCCGGGTGTTATATGGATTTGAAGGCTATAAGGTACATTCCAAGATCTGCCTGATCACTTATAGAAGTAAGAGTGAGCCGAACAATAAAAATGAAATCCGTTACATTACCCAGATCGGAACAGGGAACTACAACGAAAAGACTGCAAAGATGTATACGGATTATTCCCTGATGACGGCGAATCAGGAGATTGGTACGGATGCGGCAGAATTTTTCAAAAATATGTCCATTGGAAATCTTCATGGTGCATACAGACACCTGATCGTTTCACCGGTCAGTTTAAAAGCAAGAGTTCTTGCCACGATGGATGAAGAGATTGAAAAGGGATCTGCAGGCAGGATCATCATGAAAATGAATTCCGTAACGGATGTAGATTTTATCAGAAAAGTGGAAGAGGCATCCTGTGCGGGTGTTAAAGTAGATCTGATCGTGCGGGGAATCTGCTGTATCTTACCGCAGGTACCGGGACATACGGAGAATGTCAGGGTGACAAGTATTGTCGGACGGTATTTAGAGCATCCGAGAGTATTTGTGTTTGGAAAAGGTGAAAAGACGAAGATCTACATTGGTTCGGCTGATATGATGACCAGAAATACAGAAAAGAGAGTTGAGGTAGCATGCCCGGTTTATGATGAGGCAGTCAAAAAACGTCTGCTCCATCAGTTAAAAGTGATGCTTGCAGATAATGTGAAAGCAAGAGAAATGGCAGAAGATGGCACTTACCATAAGAAAGCAGAAAGCGGAAGAAAGATCAATGCACAGGAGACATTTATGCAGGAGGCACTTCATGCAAGAAAGGAAGAAACCAGGGAGATGCGTGAACAGAAAAATACAGGCGTAATAAAAAGAGTGTTAGGATTTTTCAGACGAAGAAAATAGGAGAAGAGAGAATAAAATGGAAAAACTTCAGATTCAGAAATTCGGGATAACGAAAGACGGCAGTAAACCTTATCTTTATAAAATGAAAAATGACGCAGGGATGGAAGTGCAGGTCTCTGACTTTGGAGCGACCCTTGTGAATGTGACCGTTTTGGATCAAGATAAAAATCCGGTAGAAGTGGTACTTGGGTATGAGGATGCAGCCGGTTATGAAAATGGAACGGCAGCGATCGGTGCAATTGTCGGAAGAAATGCAAACCGGATCGGTGGTGCGTGTGTGACGATTAACGGGATTGATTATAAGCTGGCAGAGAATGACGGGAAAAATAATCTGCACAGCGGACCGGATGTCTATCAGAAACGGATGTGGAGGGTCGTCGAAAACGGGGATGACCATGTAACCTTTCTTCTGCACAGCCCGGATGGAGATCAGGGATATCCGGGAGCGTTGGACATGAAAGTTACCTATACGCTGGACGAGGAAAATGGGCTGACGATTCATTATGAAGCTGTACCTGATCAGGATACGGTAATTAATATGACAAACCACAGTTATTTCAATCTGAACGGTCATAAAAGCGGCTCTGTATTACATCATAGAATGCAGCTTTTATCTGATGCTTTTACCCCGGCTGATGCTCAGTCCATACCGACAGGAGAAGTCTGTTCTGTAGATGGAACACCGATGGATTTCAGAAGTACAAAAGAACTGGGAGCGGAGATTGATGCAGCGTATGAACCACTGATACTTGGAAATGGTTACGACCATAACTGGGTATTGAAAAACGAGGGCAGATTTGATAAAGTAGCAGAAGTGACTGGAGATGAAAGCGGTATCGTCATGGAAGTATGGACAGACCGTCCGGGAGTTCAGGTTTATACAGCCAATTTCCTGGAAAATGAAGCAGGAAGGAATGGGGCAGTCTATCAGAAGCGGGATGCAGTGTGCCTGGAGACACAGAATTATCCGGATGCGGTCCATCAGAAAAATTTTCCTGAAGCAATCTGCAAAAAAGGGGAAACTTACGATACAAAGACCGCTTATCGTTTCCATATTGAATAGAAAGAGAAAAGACTGGCATATTTATGGGAAAATCAATCTACATAGCGGAAAAACCAAGTGTTGCAAGAGAGTTTGCAAAAGCTTTGAAATTAAATGCAAAGAACCGGGACGGATACATGGAGTCGGAGAATGCGATTGTTACGTGGTGTGTAGGACATCTTGTGACAATGAGTTATCCTGAGGAGTATGATCCGGCACTGAAAAAATGGAGTCTGGATACACTGCCGTTTATTCCGGATGATTTTAAATATGAGGTGATCCCGCAGGTTGCAAAGCAGTTTCAGATTGTCAGCGGGCTTTTGACGAGAGAGGATGTAGACCGGATTTATGTCTGTACCGACTCAGGACGTGAGGGAGAATACATTTACCGGCTGGTTGAACAGGAGGCTCATGTAAAGGGAAAGGAACGGCGAAGAGTCTGGATCGATTCGCAGACGGAAGAAGAAATCCTGCGTGGGATCCGTGAAGCAAAAGATCTTTCCGAATATGACAACCTGGCAGCTTCAGCTTATCTGAGAGCGAAAGAAGATTATCTGATGGGAATCAACTTTTCGAGGCTGCTGACATTAAAATATGGAAATAGCATTTCCAACTATCTCCATACGAAGTATTCGGTGATCTCAGTCGGTCGGGTTATGACATGTGTGCTGGGAATGGTGGTCAGGAGAGAAAGAGAAATCCGGGATTTTGTAAAGACTCCATTTTACAGAGTCGTCAGTACGATTGATGCACAGGGGCATCAGTTTGAGGGAGAATGGAAAGCAGTCAAAGGCTCACGATACTTTGAGTCATATGATCTCTATAAGGAAAATGGATTTAAGGAAAGAGAAAAAGCAGAAGAACTGATCCGGTTTTTGCTGGAAGGTGTGGATCAGAAAGAGGGTCCGGTCTGTCGGATCGAATCGATTGAGAAGAAAAAGGAAAAGAAAAATCCACCGCTTTTATATAATCTGGCAGAATTGCAGAATGACTGTTCCAAAAGATTTAAGATCAGTCCGGATGAGACGTTGCGGATTGTGCAGGAACTGTATGAAAAGAAGCTTGTAACCTATCCGAGAACAGATGCAAGGGTGCTTTCCACAGCAGTGGCAAAAGAGATATCCCGCAATCTGAACGGTCTGTCAAAATATCCGATGGCGGCACCTTATCTGAAAGATATCCAGGCATTTGGAAATTATAAGGAGCTTGCAAAGACCAGATATGTAAATGATAAGCAGATCACGGATCATTATGCTATCATTCCGACGGGGCAGGGACTGAATGCTTTAAGTTCTGTTGCACCGACAGCACACCGGGTCTATGATCTGATCGTACGGCGTTTTTTAAGTATTTTTTATCCGCCTGCCGTATATCAGAAAGTTGCAATCGTATCCTCCATCAAAGAAGAACGCTTTTTCTCCAACTTTAAAGTACTGGCAGAAGAGGGGTATCTGAAAGTGGCAGGAGTTCCGAAAGGCAGGAATACTTCCGCAAAAGGAAAACCGGAAGGCAGCATGAAAGAAGAGGAAGAAAAAGAAAGCGGAGCAGATGGAGCAGAGGAAGAACAGGGACTGGATACTGCATTGTTTGAGGTGATCAAATCACTGAAGAAGGGGGCAGTGCTTCCGGTCAGGGCATTGAATATCAAAGAGGGAGAAACGTCTCCACCGAAAAGATATAATTCCGGTTCGATCATTCTTGCGATGGAGAATGCAGGACAGTTGATTGAAGACGAGGAATTGCGGGCTCAGATCAAGGGCAGTGGAATCGGAACGAGTGCGACTCGTGCAGAAATCCTGAAAAAGCTGATCAATATTAAATATCTTTCTCTGAATAAGAAGACGCAGGTGATCACGCCGACGCTTCAGGGAGAGATGGTTTATGATGTGGTTGATCATTCAATCAAATCACTTTTGAATCCGGAGCTGACAGCAAGCTGGGAAAAAGGACTGAACTACGTGGCAGAAGGAACGATCACTTCCGAGGAATATATGCAGAAGCTGGATCATTTTGTAACGGTCAGGACTGTGGGCGTGAAAGGATTGAATAATCAGTATCAGCTACGTGCGTGTTATGACCATGCAGCTGCATTTTATAAAAGAGGTAGAAAATGAAAAAAATACTTGTAACCATTCCGGTACGGGAAAAAGACCGGAAGTTTCTGGAAGAAAAGGGGAAGGAATTTCAGTTCTGCTACAGGACAAAAGAGGAAATAACCGTCTCAGATGTGGTGGATGCGGAGATCATTCTGGGAAATATCCCTGTAGAGCTGGTCCCTAAGGCTAAAAAGTTAAAGTTTCTCCAGCTTGACAGTGCCGGATCGACAGAATATACGGCATCAGGAGTCCTCATGCCGGATACAAAGCTGGCAAATGCCACAGGAGCTTACGGGCTGGCAATTTCAGAATATATGCTGGCTGGAGTATTGATGCTGCGGAAAAAGCTGCATCTGTATCAGAAAAATATGGAGCAGCATCTGTGGAAGGACGAGGGAGAAGTGCTGTCAATCCGTGATTCGGTGACGCTTGTTGTGGGACTTGGTGATATTGGAAGTCAGTTTGCGGAAAAAATGCATGCACTGGGCAGTGAAGTGATCGGTGTGAGAAAGCATAAAGCAGCCAGACCGGATTATATAAAAGAAGTCTGTCAGCAGGAAGATTTAGACCGTCTGCTTCCGAAAGCGGATATCGTTGCGTGCTGTATGCCGGGAACAGGGGAGACAGCAGGGATGTTTGACCTGGAGCGGATGAAGAAAATGAAACCGGGAGCAATCCTCATCAATGTAGGGCGTGGAAGCCTGATCCCGGGAGAAGCATTGAAAAAAATGCTTGTTGAAGGTCATTTAGGAGGTGCAATTCTGGATGTGACGGAGGAGGAACCGCTTCCGGCAGATTCTCCTTTGTGGGATCTTCCCAATCTTCTGATCACACCACATGTATCGGGCAATTACCATATGAGGCAGATCCTTGATACAGTTGTAAAGATCGCGGGAGAGAATCTGGAGGCATTCCTTGATGGAAAAGAACTTGTCAATGAGGTAGATCTTTGTACCGGGTACAGAAAATTCAAAGCGTAGAAAGGAAAAAAAGATGACAGAAGCATTAACAGTAAAAAAACTTTATACATTGGATCAGACAATAGCAAAGGATATTTTTGAAGGAGTGACTTATCCATGGGAAGTACTTCCGAAGATCAGCAGCTTTATTCTGGAGCTGGGAAAGACGCTGAGTGAAGATGAGTATGAGAAGCGTGGAGAAAATGTGTGGATCGCAAAGAGTGCAAAAGTAGCATCAACTGCATTTATTAATGGACCGGCGATCATTGGGAAGGATGCAGAAGTCCGTCATTGTGCATTTATCCGTGGAAATGCGATTGTAGGAGAGGGTGCTGTTGTAGGCAATTCGACCGAGTTGAAAAATGTGATCTTGTTTAACAAAGTACAGGTACCACATTATAATTATGTAGGAGATTCTGTATTGGGATATAAATCTCATATGGGAGCAGGCTCGATCACATCCAATGTGAAATCAGACAAGAAACTGGTTGTTGTAAAAGCAGACGGAGAGAAGATCGAGACAGGCATGAAAAAGTTTGGTGCGATGCTGGGGGATGAAGTGGAAGTCGGATGCGGAAGTGTCCTGAATCCAGGAACTGTTGTTGGAAGTCACAGTAATATTTATCCACTTTCTTCTGTACGTGGATTTGTACCTGCCTACAGTATTTATAAAAAGCAGGGAGAAGTAGCCGAAAAGCAGGGGGAATAAAGCGTGAAAAAGATTAGTTTTATTGGCGTAGGCATCATGGGAAAATCCATGGTAAGAAATCTTATGAAAGCAGGATTTGAACTTCATATCTATGCCCGGACAAAAGCAAAGGTTGAAGATGTTATCAGTGAAGGTGCAATCTTTCATGAATCGATCAGAGAGTGCGTCAGTGAATGTGATGCAGTGATTACGATCGTAGGATTCCCACAGGATGTGGAAGAAGTTTATTTTGATGAGGGGAATATCCTTGACTGTGCATCGAAGGGGGCTTATCTGATTGACATGACAACAACCAGTCCTCAGATTGCAGAAAAGATTTATGCAGAGGGAACGAAGCGGGGATTTCACGTGCTGGATGCACCGGTGACCGGAGGAGATACAGGAGCGAAAGCAGGAACGTTATCCATTCTTGTGGGTGGAGATAAGGAAGATTTTGAAGTATGTATGCCGCTTTTTGAGGCGATGGGAACGAACATCAATTACCAGGGAGAAGCCGGAAAAGGTCAGCACTGTAAGCTGGCAAACCAGATCATGATCGCCGGAACACTTTCCGGTGTATGTGAGGCTCTTACTTATGCCAAAGAGCAGGGGCTGGATCTGGATGTAGTGATGCGATCTGTTTCTACAGGGGCAGCAGGAAGTAAGCAGTTAGATACATTTGGACCAAAGATCATTGCAGGAGATTATGCACCGGGATTTTTCATGAAGCATTTTATTAAAGATATGAAGCTTGCCCTGATCGAGGCAAACCGGAAAGGGTTATCACTGGATGTCTTAAGTATGGTTCTTGCGAATTATGAAGAACTGGAGGCAGAAGGATATGGAGAACTGGGGACGCAGGCATTGATCAGATTTTATGATGAAGAACATCGATATATGGAAGATGAGGAAGAACCGGAACAGGCAGAAGAATAGAAACATCATCGAATCTTCAGAAAAGAATTGACACGGGTGATTGTCCCGTGTTATTCTATACAAAATCACTTTAATACTTTAAAGCGTAACGGTTTAAAGCGAAGAACAAAACGAAGGATAAAAAGGAAGAGGAAGAGAGGAAAAAGAAAAGAGATGGGGATTAAATTATTTTTGCTGATCATATTTTTTGCAGTGATGGTTGGCGTTGGATTTTATTCCAGGAGACATGTGAAAAGTGTAGACGGGTTCGTACTTGGCGGGCGTTCGGTAGGTCCGTGGCTGACTGCATTTGCATATGGAACCTCCTATTTTTCCGCAGTTGTATTTGTAGGATATGCGGGACAGTTTGGATGGAAATACGGAATTGCAAGTACCTGGATCGGAATCGGAAATGCATTGATCGGAAGTCTGCTGGCATGGGTTGTTCTTGGAAGAAGAACGAAGGTCATGACACAGCATCTGAGAGCAAAGACGATGCCGGATTTCTTCGGACAGAGATATGGCAGTAAAGCACTGAAGATCGTAGCATCGGTGATTGTGTTTGTATTTCTGATCCCGTATACAGCATCCGTCTATAATGGGTTGTCCAGGCTTTTTGGAATGGCATTTAATATTCCTTATACGTGGTGTGTGATCGCAATGGCAGTGTTTACGGCAATTTATGTGATTCTGGGCGGATATATGGCAACAGCGATCAATGACTTTATTCAGGGGATTATTATGCTGTTCGGAATTGTTGCGGTGATTGCTTTTGTATTGAACGGTCAGGGCGGCTTTATGGAAGCTGTCTCTAAGATGGCACAGATCCCAAGTGATGTCCCTGCAACGATGGGACAGCCCGGAGCATTTACATCGTTTTTCGGACCGGATCCGCTGAATCTGCTGGGCGTGGTGATCCTGACTTCACTCGGAACATGGGGACTTCCGCAGATGATCGGGAAATTTTATGCGATCAAAGATGAAAAGTCTATTAATACGGGAACAGTGATCTCTACACTTTTTGCTATTGTGATTTCAGGAGGATGTTATTTCCTGGGTGGATTTGGAAGATTATTTGACAGTGCAGAAATTTATAATGCAGAAACCGGAGCGGTCGTTTACGACAGTATTATTCCTTCCATGCTTTCAAAACTGCCGGATATTCTGATCGGAATTGTAGTTGTTCTGGTGCTTTCCGCATCAATGTCAACACTTTCCTCACTGGTACTGACATCCAGCTCAACGATGACACTGGATCTGCTGAAAGATAACATTATGAAAGAGATGAGCGAAAAAAAGCAGATCATTACAATGCAGATCCTGATTGTATTTTTTATCGTTGTATCGGTGGTGATCGCACTGGATCCGCCGACCTTTATTGCTCAGCTTATGGGAATTTCATGGGGAGCTCTTGCAGGAGCATTTCTTGCACCGTTTCTGTATGGTCTGTACTGGAAAGGTGTGACAAGAGCAGGAGTCTGGGCAGGATTTATTGCCGGAGTCGGTATTACGGTTTCTAATATGTTCATAGGCTATATCGCATCACCGATCAATGCCGGTGCTGCTGCAATGGTAGCAGGTCTGGTGATTGTTCCGCTGGTAAGCCTTGTGACACCGAAATTGAAGAAAGAAGATGTAGATGAGATCTTTACGTGCTATGAAGAAAAAGTGGTGAGTACGAAGAAGAGGAATTTGTAAATTTGTAGTTGTTGGGGTGAAAATATCTCGGCAGTAGAAAGTATCTGATGAAAAAACGTTCATATCCG
>ENA-OXEY01000833-OXEY01000833.1-human-gut-metagenome-genome-assembly--contig:-NODE-833-length-11334-cov-14.517333_pt1 | contig 11334 bp, 9 predicted proteins | sample MGYA00249365_ERZ652263 | MGnify/ENA primary metagenome ERZ652263 (study PRJEB26925, sample SAMN05826763) | human gut metagenome | biome: ENVO:2100002; feature: ENVO:00000062; material: ENVO:00002003...
ATCCTCTTCGTCGGCAGCGTCAGATGTGTATAAGAGACAGGTGTCGCTCTCATCGTGGAAGCTCCAGGGCTGCCATGCGCCTTCCAGCGCGACGACCAGCTTGCCGTTGGACTGGACGGCCTCCAGCTTGTTGGCAGCGGCGGAGGAAGCGGACTTGCTGGAAGAGCAGCCAGCCAGCGAGAGGGCCCCGGCGGCAGCCATGACACTCATCAGGGAGATAAAGGTTCTGCGTTTCATAGTAGATTATCCTTTCTGTAGTAAGACAAACTTGAGAAAAGCGGGATAAGGCTCTCCCTTTGGGAGAGCTGGCGCGTAAGCGCCTGAGAGGGCAAGGAAGCTGACACAAAGGCGGAAACACCGCGATCGTATCGCGCTGACCAAGAGCCTGCTTATCGCTGTGCGGCGGCTCTGCCGCAGGCGGCTTGCCCTCTCCGTCATTGCTTCGCAATGCCACCTCTCCCAAGGGGAGAGGCTTCAGGCTTCGGTATGCGAGATCTTTTGCAGGAACTCGCGGGTCCGGGCCTCTTTGGGGTGGGCGAAGAACTCCTGCGAGGGGGCTTCCTCCACCACGACGCCGTTCTCCATGAGGACGGTGCGGGAGGAGACGTTGCGGGCAAAGCCCATCTCATGGGTGACGACCAGCATGGTCATCCCCTCCTGCGCCAGCTGCCGCATGACAGCCAGCACCTCGCCGGTCAGCTCGGGGTCGAGGGCGCTGGTCGGCTCGTCGAAATAGATGATCTCGGGGTCGGAAGCGAGGGCGCGGGCGATGGCCACACGCTGCTGCTGACCGCCCGAGAGCTGGCGGGGGTAGTAGTCGGCCCGGTCGGCGAGGCCGACCTTTTCCAGCATCTTCATGCCGATGGCGTTGGCCTCGTTTTTGGGCATTTTCCGGGCAACGATGAGGCCCTCGGTGACGTTCTGGAGGGCCGTCTTGTTGCGGAAGAGGTTATAGTTCTGGAAAACGAAGGCCGTCTTCCGACGCAGCCGTGCGATGGAGGCCCGGTCGGCGCGGGCAAGGTCGAAGGCCTCACCGTCGAAGGTGAGGGTGCCTGCGTCGGCGGTCTCGAGGAAGTTGAGACAGCGCAGCAGGGTGGTCTTGCCGGAGCCGGAGGGGCCGAGGATGGCGACGACGTCGCCCTTTTCCACCGTCAGATCGACGCCGCGCAGCACATCAAGGCTGCTGACCGGCTTCGGGGCACGGCCAAAGATGCCGGGACGGACGCCGGGCTTTGCATATGTATGGAAGGATTTGCGGACGCCGCGGATCTCTAACATTGCCATAACAGCCATGCTCCTTTCTTACTGGAAGCCGTGGGCGTTGAGCTGGCGCTCCAGCAGCCCCTGCAGCTTGGTGATGACGGTACAGAACAGCAGATACACCACCGCCACCTCGCAGTAGATGGGCAGGAAGATGTAGGTGCGGGCCGCGACGCGCTGACCGGCCATGAACAGCTCCGCCACGGTGATGTTGGAGGCCAGAGAGGTGTCCTTGACCATGCCGATGAGGGAGTTGGAGAGGGCGGGCACGGCGGTGCGCAGGGCCTGCGGCAGCACGATGCGGCGCATGATCTGCCACCAGCTCATGCCCACGCAGCAGCCGGCCTCCAGCTGGCCCTGCGGCACGCTTTCCAGCGCACCGCGCATGGTCTCGGCACAGTAAGCGCCCTCGTTGAAGGCGAAGGCGATGACCGCCGCCGGAAAGGCGTCCAGCATGATGCCCACGCTGGGCAGGCCATAGAAGATGATGAAGAGCTGCACCAGAAGCGGTGTGCCCCGGATGACCCAGATGTAGAACCGGGCCAGTTGACTCAGCACCGGCACCCGGGCGTACTGTACCAGAGCCACGGCTACGGCCAGCACCATCGCCAGAGTGAAGGAGACGAGGGTGAGGGGGATGGTCATGGTGAGGCCCGCCGACAGGATGCGGGGCAGGGCCTCCCAGAGCACGCTGACGGTGCGGTTGGATAACAAAGATTCCAGCATGGATGATGTCCTTCTTCAAAATGAAAAATAGAGCAGTTTGACTTTTTATCGCACTTTTTGAAAAATGCGATAAACCGATGGAACAGCAGGAAAGCTCATGATACACCTTAAACCATACTTTCAGTCAAGGGTCTGAGCAGAAAATCCTACAAATCCTACCAGAATACTATAGCATGATTCCCGGGGGAACGCAAATGGTTTCGAAAAATTGCATGGTATGGATGAAATGAATGAAAAAGATGCATGAACTTTGTGCACAACGGCGGAACAGTTGACGCGGCAGGGGCTTTCGGGTACAATAGAATCGAATAGACCTGTGCGGTGGCACGGGCAGAACAGGCCGCACGCCCCGGCAGACGGGAGCGCGGCGGATACGGAGGACAAACGTGATGAAACGTATTGGTATTCTGGGCGCTGGAACTTGGGGCATGGCCCTTGCACGGATGCTGACGGTGAGCGGGAACGATGTGCTGGTCTGGTCGGCCATCGAGAAGGAGATCGATGACCTTTCGACGACCCGCGTCCACCCCAACCTGCCGCAGATGAAGATCCCGGAGGAGCTGCGGTTCACCAAGAGCATCGAGGAGGTCTGTAAGGACAAGGACATCCTGCTGTTCGCGGTGCCGTCGGTCTTCGTCCGCTCCACGGCAGCAAAGGCCCGGCCCTATGTGGCCGACGGCCAGGTCATCGTGGACGTGGCCAAGGGCATCGAGCCGGACACGCTGTACACCATGACGGAGATCCTTGCCGATGAGCTGGGCCGGGAGGGTGGCCCGAAGAATGTCCGCCTTGTGGCCCTGTCCGGCCCCACCCACGCAGAGGAGGTGGCCATCGACCTGCCCACCACCATCGTGTCGGCCAGCAAGGACGCCGAGGCTGCGGCCTTCGTGCAGGAGGTCTTTACCAACAACGTCATGCGCGTCTACACCAATGACGACATCAAGGGCGTGGAGCTGAGCGGCGCCATGAAGAACGTCATCGCGCTGGGCGTCGGCATCTCCACCGGCCTCGGCTACGGCGACAACGCCCGCGCCGCCCTCATCACCCGGGGCATCGCCGAGATCGCCCGTCTGGGCGTGGCGATGGGCTGCAACATCCACACCTTTGCGGGTCTGGCCGGCATCGGCGACCTCATCGTGACGGCCACCAGTATGCACAGCCGCAACAACCGCGCCGGTATCCTTATCGGTAAGGGCGAGACCCCGGAGCACGCCGTCAAGGAAGTGGGCATGGTGGTGGAGGGCATGAACGCCCTGCCCGCTGCGCTGGAGCTGGCCGAGCGGTATCAGGTGGAAATGCCCATTGTCCAGACCGTCAACGCCATCGTCAACAAGGGGATGAGCGCGGCGGAGGCCGTCAAGTCCCTGATGGAGCGCGGCCTGAAGAACGAGCTGCCGCAGGGCTACGAAAAATAAACGAAAAGGGGCGGTATCATGCCTTCTACCTACGCACACCGCCGCTTTGGCGCAGATGTTCTGGCCCTGCTTCCGGACGGGCTGCGCCAGACGCTGGAGCAGCACCGGGAACTCTACGATATGGGCCTCCACGGGCCTGACCTGATGTTTTATTACAAGGCATTGCAGACGAACCCGGTGAACCGTTTGGGGAATGCCATGCACGAGGAAAAGGGCGAGGTGTTTTTCACCCGCGCCCGGGCCGTGGTGGAACACGCGGCGGATAAGGACGCTGCGCTGGCCTACGCGCTGGGCTTCGTCTGCCATTTTGCACTGGACAGCACCTGTCACCCCTATGTGGAGGCTTATGTCCGGGAGAGCGGCGTGAGCCACTGTGAGATCGAGACAGAGTTCGACAACGCCTTGCTGCGGGAGGACGGCTATGACCCCATGAAGTTCTTCACGGCCAGCCATATCAAGCCCAGCCGCCAGCGGGCGGAGGTCGTCGCGCCTTTTTATGAGGGCGTTACGGTGGACGAGACGCTGGCGGCGATGAAGGGGATGATCTCGGTGCACCATATGCTGCAGGCGGCGAACCCCGTCAAACGCTGGGTGGTGCTGGCCGGGATGCGCGCTGCCGGAAAGTATGAGTTCATGCACGGCCTTGTGGCGAACCCGCAGCCCAACCCCAAGTGTGTCCAGAGCAGCCGGAAGCTCGAGGAGCTGTACAAAACGGCTGTGCCGCTGGCGGTGCGGCTCATCGGCGAGTATGCCGGAGGAAAGCCGCTGGGGCCGGAATATCAGCACACGTTCGGGGAAGACTGAGAGGAGCACTGGATGGGAAAGAATGGCAATTTTCGCCTGACGAGGCTGGAACGGAACTGGATTCTGTACGACGTGGGAAACTCGGCCTTTGTGCTGATGGTGGCGACCCTTATCCCCATTTTCTTCAACGCACTGGCAGAGAGCGGCGGCCTGACCTCGGTGGAGTATCTGGCCTACTGGGGCTATGCCAGCTCGGTCGTGACCATCATCACGGCCATCCTCAGCCCGATCCTCGGCACAGTGGCGGACACCAGAGGCTTCAAGAAGCCCATCTTCATGCTCTGCGTCGGCGTGGGCATCGTGGGATGCTGCGCCATGGGCGCGGCGTCGGCGTGGCTGCCCTTCCTCGTCATCTTCGTCATTGCGAAGGTGGGATTTTCGGGCAGTCTGGTGTTCTACGACTCCATGCTCGGGGATGTGACCACGCCGGAGCGGATGGATGAGGTGTCCAGCCGGGGCTATGCGTGGGGCTACATCGGCAGCTGCGTGCCCTTCGTGGTCTGTCTCGGCCTTGTGCTGGGGGCGGGGGCCATTGGCCTCAGCCAGATGACGGCGCTGAACATCGCGCTTATCCTGACGGCGGTGTGGTGGCTCGTGACCACCCTGCCGCTGCTGAAAAGCTACCGACAGCTCCACTATGTGGAGGTGGAAGAGCACGCAGTACGCCAGAGCTTTGTCCGCATCGGCCAGACCCTGCGGCATCTGCCGGAGGACAAACAGGTGTTCTGGTTCCTGCTGGCGTTCTTCTGCTACATCGACGGCGTGTATACCATCATCGACATGGCCACGGCCTACGGCACGGCGCTGGGGCTGGACACCACCGGGCTGCTGCTGGCGCTGCTGGTGACGCAGATCGTGGCGTTCCCATCGGCCCTCATCTTCGGGCGGCTGTCCAACGAGTATCCCTCGTCGAAGCTCATCCCGGTCTGCATCGCGGCCTATGCGGGCATCGCGGTGTTTGCGTTCTTTCTGACCCGGCAGTGGCAGTTCTGGGTGCTGGCCGTCATCGTGGGAATGTTCCAAGGCGGCGTGCAGGCCCTCAGCCGCTCCCACTTCGCAAAGATCATCCCGCCGGAGAAGTCGGGCGAGTACTTCGGGCTTTTCGACATCTGCGGCAAGGGGGCATCCTTCCTCGGGACGATGATCGTCAGTGTGGGGAGCCAGCTGACCGGCAGCGCCAATGTGGGCGTCGGCTCCCTCATCGTGCTGTTCGTCGTGGGATTCGTGTTGTTCCGGGTATCCTGCCGTCAGGGAGAAACGGCATAAATTTCATAAAAAGCGGAAACGGAGAGAGCTGTCCTGCACAGCTCTCTTTTTATTGTGACTTTTAAAAATAGCGCCTATCAAAACGGCATAGCTGCGATACGCAGCTTGCGGATGGTGCTTGTGCATTCAAAACACAAACTGCTATATTTTGTGGAAAACGCAGAAAAGCCGGGCGATTTTTTATGCAGAAAGCCGCCACAAAAATACTGAAACCTCTTGACAAATATAATCGGGGGGGGGTATAATGAATCAGAACAGAGGTTTGCCTTACGCCCGGAAGGAAGAAAATGCGAGCGGGGAAAGACCTCTAAAACAATGTGGAGGTTTTAATTATGAGACTGGATATGATTTCCCGCCGCCGTTTCCTCAAGAGCGCTGGTGTTGCGGCTCTGGCTGTTGCCGCAGCAGGTGTGCTGGCAGGCTGTGATGGCGGCAGCAATAGCGGCAGCGGCAATGTTACCCCTACTCCTGTTCCCGGTGCAACGGAGGATGTTAACATCGTTTTCTTTGATGATGAAACCAGCGACATCATTGGTGAGGGCATCCTGAAGAATGTCCTGAAGACGGCAGACCATGTTAACACCAACGATATTCCGGAGGACCAGTTCCCGGAGGGCTACCATGTGGCAAAGCCTAAGGATCTGGAGATCCGCATTAAGGATGACAAGAAGTATATCTATGTGTTTGTGACCGATGTTACCTATACCGACATCAGTAAAAAGGTCGAGATTACTCTGCATGATATGAGCAACTATGGTGCAGTGATCAAGACCACCGCGACCATCAACAAGGATGCAACCACTGTTATGCCGAAGGAAATCGAGCTGCCGGAGGGCTATGAGTTCTATCCGGAATCCAACTACAAGATGGATGAGGGATATAGTCTGAATATGGAGTTTATGGTTCAGAAGATCGGCGGCTAAATATTTTTGGTATTCTTCCATACAATATGCAGAGAGGCTTCCCCTTCGAGGGGAGGCCTTTTTGCGTCCCGCGAGTTATGATTCACAAACCGTTCATTGTGTTTTGGCGGGCAGGATGATACAATAGAGGAAAATCCAGAAAACGCAAAGGAGCAAGACCATGAAACAATATCCCGGCTATACCCTCGTCAAGCGCGAGGAGTGCCCCGAACAGCACGGGACGCTGACTGTACTGACCCACGACGTCAGCGGGGCGGCTGTCCTGCTGGTGGAGAACGACGACGACAACAAGGCCTTCGGCATCGGATTCGGCACCTTTCCCTCCGACGATACCGGCGTGTTCCACATCCTCGAGCACTCGGTGCTGGCGGGCAGCGAGAAATACCCGGTGAAGTCGCCGTTTTTGCAGCTGCTCAAGAGCAGCATGGCCTCCTTCCTGAATGCCATGACCTTCCCGGACAAGACGGTCTACCCCTTCGCAACGCCCAACGAGACGGATTTCAAGAACCTGATGGACGTCTACCTCAACGCGGTGTTCTGCCCGCTGGCGATGGTGGACAGGGGCGTGTTCGAGCAGGAGGGCTGGCACCGGGACGAGGACGGCACGGTGAGCGGCGTCGTCTACAACGAGATGCAGGGCGCACTGGCGACGCCGGATGCCCAGCTGCAGAACGCCCTGAGCCGGGCGATGTTCCCGGACACGGCCTACGGCTTCGTCTCCGGAGGCGACCCGGCCTCCATCCCGGCGCTGACCTATGAGAAGTATGTCCGGGTCTACCGCCGTCATTACAGTGCGGACAACTGCTGCATCACCCTCTACGGTAAGATGGACATGGCCGAGAAGCTGGCCTTCCTCGACGAGCAGTATCTGAGCCATATGCCCAAGAGTGTCAGCCGCCCCCGGCTGACGGTACAGGACGAGCAGGCCGGTGTGCGGCTGCACATCCCCTACTACACCGAAAAGCCCGAGCCGGACGAGGCACAGTGCGCGCTGGCGTGGTATACCGGCGCGTTCGCGGACCGGGAGCGCCAGCTGGGTGTGGAGATCCTGCTGGACGCCCTGCTGGGCAACAACCAGTCGCCCCTGAAAGCCGCCCTGCTGGAAGAAAAGCTGGGGGCGGACATTGATGTGGGCTTCGACGACAGCACCTTGCAGCCGACGCTGGAGCTGGTGCTGCGGGGGGCCACCGAGGCGTCGGCAGGGAAATTCGCTGCCGCTGTCCGGAATGCTGTGGACAGCATCCTCGAAAAGGGCATCCCCGAAGAGCTGCTGATGGCAAGCCTCAACTCCACCGAGTTCGCTTCCCTTGAGCGCCCGGGCAGCATCCCGGACGGTGTGCTGGACGCCATCCATGCATCCACCGGCTGGCTCCACACCGGCGACCCGGCCCTGCTGCTGCATACCAACGGGCTGTTCGCCTCGCTGCGGGAGAAGCTGGAAAAGGGGTGGTTCAACGAGCTGCTGCGGGAGCTGTTCGCGCCCGCGCCGGTGGAGGTCATCCAAGTGCCCGCCCTGTCCAAGAAGGAGGAAGAGGGCCGGGCCGCCCGCACCGACGGCAAGCTGGTGCTGGACCATCCGTTGACCGCTGCCGACCTCGGCGAGGGCAAGAAGCTGACCCCGGGCCGGGGCGGGATGCTGGCCGGGGCTGAGCTGCTGCATCACCCTTCGGCGGGCAGCACCTACCTGAACTTCTACTACGACATCGGCAATGCAGCGCCGGAGGAGATGCCCTATCTGAATCTGCTGACCGATGTGGTGGACGAGCTGGACACCGGGAAGCACACGGCACAGGAGCTGAACACCCTGCGGAACACATGGCTGGGCCGCAGCGGTGCATGGGTGGACGGCTGGACCGGCCGCCAGCCGGGCCGACCGGTCCATGCAAAGCTGGTGGCCGGGATGAGCCTGCTGGAACGCAGCCTCGAAAAGGCTGTGGAGCTGGGCGGCGAGTGGCTGTATGAAACGAAGCTCACCGGCCCGCAGGCGGAAGCCGCGATGGAGCGGGTGGTCAGCCAGCAGAAGCTGATGATGGAGCAGAGATTCCTGCGGGAGGGCCATGCCTTTGCGTCGATGCGTGCGGCGGCCCACTTCTCGGTGGAGGCCGCCATGAACGAGCGGTGCAGCGGCGTGAGCTACTACCACTTCCTCTGCGGGCTGCAGGAAGAAGCCGACTGGGCCGGACTGGGCCGGAAGCTGGAAGCGCTGCGGGAGAAGGTGCTGGGCGGGAATGCCCTGACGGTCAGCCTCCACGGCAGCGATGCAGCACTGGACACCCTGAAAAAGCTGCTGCCCGGCAGTGCTTTTGCGGCCGGAGAGCACCGCGCAGCGGTGCCCTACACCGAGGAGCTGACGGCACCGGTGAACGAGGCCTTCGTCATCGACGGCGGCGTGAACTATGACGTGCTGGCATGGCCGATGGAGCGGCGCTTGGAGCGGAAGGTGCTGGCCCGGGTGATGAGCTACGAGTATCTGTGGCACAGCATCCGGGAGGTGGGCGGCGCTTACGGCACCGGCATGGTGACCCAGAACGACGATGTGGAGTACCTCTACACCTACCGTGATCCCCATCTGGCGGAGAGCTACGAGGCCTTTGCCGCCGGGCCGGCAGAGCTGGCGGGGCGCGATTACACCGAAAACGATATGAACGAATTCATTGTGGGCGCTGCGGCCAAGCTGGACACCCCGCGCAAGCCCCGGGACGAGGCTGCGGCCACCGACTGCAAGTATTTCTGCGGCATCACCGACGAGATGAACGCCGCCGAGCGGAAGAGCCTGTGCAGTGTGGATGCTGCCGCCCTCAAGGCTGAGGCGGCGGACCTGTCTGTCCGGATGGAGAAGGGCGTTCGGGTGGCGTTCGGCAGCAAGGAGGCCGTGGAAGCCGCGAAAGCGCTGTTTGACCGGGTGGAAACGCTGTAAAAGGAGCGGAGCACCTCCCGGAGACTTTGCGCAGAAAATCGTGCGAAAATCCCCTGTCTGTGGAAAAGAACACAGGCAGGGGATTTTTCTTACCTGAAAATATTACTATAGGGACAAAACGCCACGAAAGATACAAAGGCAAATCAAAAAGTATGTACTCCTGCGGAGGGAAAAAGCGTGGTATCCTTTTGCCAACGAAAGAACGAAAGGATGTGAGAACACAGGATGGGGCAGGAAAAGCAGGAGGCGTCCAATGGGATGAAAAATCTTCAGAAGGCTGCGGACACCCTGAGCACCATGCTGGTGCAGGAGATCAAGGGCCTGAACGTCCGCCAGCGTGCGGCCCGGAAGGAAAAAAGCACCGACACCGGCCTCATGAAGGATCTCAAGGAGGCCACCGCCGTGCTGAAAGACCTGACAGGCGTGACGAAGACCCTGAACGACCAAGGAATGGAGGAAGAAGGGCGGGAATGCGGCGTGGTGCTGCTGCCGCCGGTGGAGGAGGCATGATGGAAGAAAACAAGGAGCGGAACATCGTCTGGAAGCCCCAGCCGAGGCAGCTGGAATTTATGCGGCGGCCTGAGCCGGAGGCGCTTTACGGCGGCGCGGCAGGCGGCGGAAAGAGCGACGCCCTCGTCATTGAGGCACTGCGGCAGGTGCACATCCCCCACTACCGGGCGCTCATCCTCCGCAAGACCTACCCGCAGCTGTCCGACCTCGTGGACAAGAGCCAGCGCTACTATCTCCGGGCTTTCCCGGAGGCGCAGTACAACGCCACGAGTCATGTGTGGGTCTTCCCCAGCGGGGCGAAGATCTATTTCGGCTCGATGCAGCACACGAAAGACCGGACGAACTATCAGGGCAAGGCCTTCGACTTCATCGGCTTCGATGAGCTGACCCACTTCGAGTGGGAGGAGTACAGCTATATGATGAGCCGCAACCGTCCCACCGGCCCCGGCACACGGGTGTACCTGCGGGCCACCACCAACCCCGGCGGGGTGGGCCACGGCTGGGTCAAGGCAAGGTTCATCACTCCCGCCCCGCCCGGAACCCCCATTGAGGAGGAGTGCACGGTGCAGATGCCGGACGGTACGGAAAAGATGCTCCGGCGGGCGAGGGTGTTCATCCCGTCCAGCGTCTTTGACAACCCCGCCCTGCTGAAGAACGACCCGGGCTATCTGGCCAGCCTCGCGGCCATGCCGGAGGCGGAAAAGCAGGCGCTGCTCTATGGCAGCTGGGACAGCTTTTCCGGGCAGGTGTTCACCGAGTGGCGGAACGACCCGAAGCATTACGAGGACCAGCGCTGGACTCATGTCATCGCGCCCTTTGCCATCCCGAAGCACTGGAAAATCTACCGGGGGTATGACTTCGGCTATTCGAAGCCGTTCTCGGTGGGGTGGTACGCGGCGGACGAGGAGGGGCGGCTCTACCGCATCAAGGAGCTTTACGGCTGCACGGGCCGACCCGACGAGGGAACGCACCTCGACCCGGTGGAACAGGCCCGGCGCATCCGGGAGGCCGAGCAGAACGACCCGATGCTCCGGGGGCGGGTGATCACAGGCATCGCCGACCCGGCCATCTTCGACCAGAGCCGAGGCGAGAGCGTCGCGGATATGCAGGAGAAAAGCCCGAATTTCCTGCATTGGAGGCCCGGCGACCACACCCGTCTGGCGGGCAAGATGCAGTTCCACTACCGGCTGCATTTCGACGAGGAGGGCAGGCCGATGCTGCAGGTGTTCCATACCTGCAAACACTTCATCCGCACCATCCCGAACCTCGTGTACGACGAGAGTAATGTGGAAGACATCGACACCCGGCAGGAGGATCATATCTACGACGAGTGCCGCTATGTGCTGATGGAGAACCCCATCTCGCCGCCCCGGCAGATCGCCGGGCCGACGGTGCGGGATGACCCGCTGGAGCTGCATGGGAGGGCGAGATTTCTGAGGGTGTGAAGGCAAGGCTCTCCCTTTGGGCTGTCTCTTATACACATCTCCGAGCCCACGAGACCGGAGCCTATCTC
>ENA-OXEY01000861-OXEY01000861.1-human-gut-metagenome-genome-assembly--contig:-NODE-861-length-11157-cov-10.559179_pt1 | contig 11157 bp, 8 predicted proteins | sample MGYA00249365_ERZ652263 | MGnify/ENA primary metagenome ERZ652263 (study PRJEB26925, sample SAMN05826763) | human gut metagenome | biome: ENVO:2100002; feature: ENVO:00000062; material: ENVO:00002003...
GAGATAGGCTCCGGTCTCGTGGGCTCGGAGATGTGTATAAGAGACAGATTCACCATGACCACATCCGGCTGCCATGTATCGAAGGCATTCCTGTCCAATGCCCCCGCATCAATCTGTGCCCTTCCACCTAAAAGTCCGCAGACCTGCTCGTAGTACCTTGGCAGAGCCGTATTCGGATTATTGTCCCAACCGGAGTATACACCCCATCCACTCTGCGACATTATCCTGAAATCAGCATTAAAGCTGTCCGCCACTTCAAGAGCATAATGTCCTTTCGTGGAAAACACTGCCGAATTCCATTCAGTCACACCTGCAGCTCCTGCCAGCCCTTCACCGGATGTGATGCTGTCACCGATAAATTCCATCTTCAACCATTTCTTCTCTATCGGCATGAGCTTCCCATCCGTATGGACTGCATTCACAAAGAGCAGCCCTGCCCTATCACCTGCCATCGGCTGGACTTCCTTCAGTACACGAACCCTTCTTCTGTTGTCCGGATTCATATTCCTATACACCGTAAGTGTACTTCTCCCCTTAGGGAGTGATGTTCTTATCATAGTAAAGCCATCAACCTCTACCCTTATCCACTGTTCATATATCTCATAATCAGTTATAAAATCTATCGACAGCCCGCTTCCATCAACCATAAATTCTATTCCACTGCCTGTCCAGAAAAAAGCCGGTTCCTGCCGGCTGGCAGTACGGCCTAAAATATGTATGTCACTGTCCACACCCGGAATATATGTGTTCATATACCAAACCCCTTTCGTGCATAATTATTTATAGATAATTGTTTGTATTTTAACAAATTTTCTCTCTCAATACAATAGTTATTCGTTCCCAACCGTCTAATACATGAAATAAATATCAAAACTTCTATGCACTATTATAAAAATTCTATAAACCATGCCTTGATTTCGACTTTTAAACTTGCCAATTATAATATTACCATTATAATATTTATAGTATGAGTCGAGTGCAGAATTTTTCCTGCCGCACATGACATACAAATATTATAAAATAATTGCACTGCCATCAAGCGGCATGTTCAATTGTAAAAAATATGAAAGGATCTCAGACAATGAATAACAACAAAGAATTTCTGGCAGCAGAGCCGATAGGAAAGCTTCTTATCAGGCTAGCCGTTCCTACAGTTGCCGCACAGATGATAAACATGCTCTATAATATTGTAGACCGCATATACATAGGTCATATCCCCGGAAATGGTTCTCTGGCACTCACAGGCGTAGGTGTCTGCATGCCTCTTATTATGATAATATCCGCTTTTGCGGCGCTTGTCGGAAACGGAGGTGCTCCGCGCGCTTCTATTCTCATGGGCAAGGGTGATAAGGCTAAGGCTGAAAAGATTCTTGGAAACTGCTTTACAACCCAGCTTATCATATCAGTAATCCTCACTGTGGTAATGTACTTTTTCAACCGCCCTATGCTTCTCGCATTCGGCGCAAGCACAAACACTATCGACTATGCCGTAAGCTACATGAACATATATGCCATCGGCACGCTGTTCGTACAGTTAACTCTCGGCATGAACACCTTCATAACCGCACAGGGCTTCGCAAAAACCGGAATGTTGTCCGTTCTTATAGGTGCCGTTGTGAATATAGTGCTTGACCCTGTATTCATATTCGCACTCAATATGGGAGCCGCCGGAGCCGCCCTTGCAACCATCATCTCGCAGGCATGCTCCTGTGTATGGGTTCTGTCATTCCTGTTTGGCAAAAAGACAACCCTGCGTATTAAAAAAGAAAATCTCATGCTCAGACCGGACATAATACTTCCTTGTCTTGCACTTGGCCTATCACTTTTTATAATGCAGGCCAGCGAAAGCATCATTTCCGTGTGCTTTAACTCATCACTGTTAAAATACGGCGGTGATGTCGCTGTCGGAGCCATGACAATACTCACCAGTGTAATGCAGTTTGCAATGCTCCCTCTTCAGGGACTTGGACAGGGTGCACAGCCTATCATGAGCTACAACTACGGAGCCAGAAACGCCGCACGCGTTAAAAAGGCTTACTTTCTTCTCCTGAAGGCAAGCCTGTGCTACTCCGTCCTGCTCTGGGGCTTAGTCATGCTGTTACCACAGATATTTGCCGGAATGTTCACACCGGACGCAGAGCTTATAGCCTTCACAAAGACCGCCCTCAGAATATACATGGCTGTAATGTTCATATTCGGAATACAGATTTCCTGCCAGATGGCATTTAACTCACTTGGCAAGGCTGTATCATCAATCATTGTGGCGGTCATGAGAAAATTCGTGCTGCTCATACCACTCATCTACATCATGCCGCACATCTATACCGCTAATAAGGCATACGCTGTGTACATGGCTGAACCGGTCGCCGATATAATTGCCGTGACATTCACTGCGGTGTTGTTTTCGTTTCAGTTTAGGAAGGCGCTTAGAGAAATACAGTAAAAAATATAGCATAAAGACAAAACAGCAGATATATCATCATGCACACAAAGGTACCTGACATATATCTGCTGTTCTTTAATCACCAGTCACTATCCCAATCCGAATCATTGCTGTCCCAGTCGCCCCAGTCGAAGCTGTCCCATGAATCATCATCGTCATCATCATAGTAGTTATCATCTTTGTCCTTCGACTCAACGTAATTCTGATAATATGAGGTATCGTCAAAATCCCATGCTTCCCCGTCATAATATCCGTCAAGCGATGAATAATAGCTGCCCATATAGTAATCGTCCACATCATCATACGAATAGTCAAAGTCACTGTCTACATACCAGTCATCGTACTCATCGTCAAAATAATACCAGCAGCTATCAAGATAATAGTATAAATCATCCCACACTGAGCCGTCATCGTATGTATTACGAAAGACATAGTACCCCTGCCCCGGTCTCTTTGTATGTGTATCCCTGTATCCATCCCAGAATGCATACGCACATATAGGTATAGCGATTAAATACGGCAGAAATCTCAGCACGAACGAAGAAAAATGGCTCTTTTTCCTCTTTTGTGAGCTTCCTGCTGAGCCTGAAGCACCACCTGCAGTATCCTCGCCTGCATACTTTCTTTTATTGAACTCCTCCTCCATCTTGTCAAAGAGTATCTGGCATGCCTTCGCCTCATCATTGCCTCTGTACCGCTCCGCGGTGCTTCCGTCGCTCTTATTCTTTGCGACAACCCACTCACCTGTAAATCTGTCCTGATAGATGTAGAACCATCGCGGGTCATGCCCCTTGTCCTCGCCAAGCGCAAATCTTATCGTGTCCAGCGGAATATTATGCCGCTCTACGAAATCCTTGTACTCCTGTAAAGAATTGACCTTCATAGCTTCCCCTTCCCATTCAACGAATGTGCTTTCACAATATATCCGATATTATTATAGCACTACAAGGTAAGTCAGGCAATGTCATTCTATTCTTCCAGGCCAAAGTTTTCCAGTCCTCCGTCGCTGTAATAGTAAAGTGCACCTTCTCTGTCCATATACATATCATATTCATATAAATATATATACCGTTCATACGCCGCCCACACGTCAACCTCCTTAGGGAAGTAGTCTGAAGGTGTTCCCCTTTCAAAATGCATTTCCCGTGACAATATTTTCTCGCCATTATGATAAATACTCATACCATCGTCGCCATAGACGTACACCTCACCATCATATATGAAGCCATACGGAACGATATTATACTTGTAGCTGCTACTCAGAACATACTCTCCATATAAATATTCCACCTCAACATCTTTATCCACAATCTTTTTTATCAGGTAATGTCCCATTTCATTATCAGCCTGCCATATATATCTTGTGGTCACCACACCATTTATTTTCTTTGCTGAAACAAAATTATCCTTGGAAGGATTTTCAATATATTCCAACTCAATCGTATCTCCGTTTTTCAGCTTTCCTTCAACAAGCCGGTATTTTCCGTACAGTGTCTTTGAAAGCTGCATATCTCCATAGCTATGATATGACTTCTTCGCTGCTCCCTCACCGGATATTATACCGTAATTCGATTTTAGAATCCGACTTCCATTCACATCGACAAATCCCCTATCAGGATAATAATAAATCATAAGGTCCGGTATATATATAACTCCATCAAGATAACGGCAGTCCGACCTCACAGATATAAAGAGTTCTCTTTCTTTCTCCTCCAATTCTGTCTCATCAATATCTTCCATCAATATCCATTCACCATTATTATTCCAATATTTGAATGGAGTATTTTTGATATATTCTATTTTAGCAATCTGTTTTCCTTCTTCTATTATCCAAGCTATCCTGCCCTCTTCGCCTGTCTCATAATCATATGTAATATCAAAAGAATCATCAGCAGCTTTTGTCACATAAGCATACCGGGCTATATTTTCATATTTCCCATACAGGCTATTTTCCGCCACAACCAAATCTGTATATTCGTATTGTAAATCATCAATACAATATTCCCTCAAAATACTTTTACCGGACTGCGTATCGTATTTCCATGAAAAAACCGCATACTCTTCTCCATCTTTTTCCAGTGAACACAGTCTGTACATATCATCATAGTTAAATGTTATAACACTGCCATTTTCAAGCACAGCAATAGCCGGAAGGCTGCGGTCAATATATTCATCATCAATTGTTAACCATGTGTAGTCACACTTGACAGTTGAAGAATATAATTCATCCAGATTATTCTGTGCAGTATCACTATCATTTTTCATGACTTCCAGGCTCTTTGGCTTCACATTTTTGTCCAAGGTAATGGTCTCGCCTGCCAAATCCTCTCTATCAGCAGCTGTGATTGTGACTATCGCCCTGCCACTCTGAAAAGATATTTCCAGCTCATACAAAAGACCTTCGGAATTATTATCCTGCTGTACTGCATTAAGTATTCCATTGGCATAATCTCCACTAAATTCCGCTGACAATACATTGTCAATTAGGAGGTGTCCGCTATAAGAACCTTCCTCCACCATATTGATTGTCAAATAGCTCTCATCACTATCGCTGAAGTAATCTCCTGTAATGAAACCGGTTCCATCAGCAGCAACATCCGGCATAGTGACTGAACCGTCTGTCGGCAATGCATCCTTAACCGCTGTCAGCATCTGCTTTACTGAACTGATTCCTTCAGTATTGACACCATTCTTTGCAATAATTTCCGAAATCCATGGGAATATATCATACAGATATGGCGAAACCGTATTCTCCATGTCATCACTGCTTCCAAATTCAAATACGCCTTGAAGTGTGGATGCCGCCAGATATCCATTTTCCATATATGTCTTAACTGTGTCTGCAAAGTCGGTCAACTGTTCGACAGGAAAAGAAACTTCAGTATCAACCTTACCATTGTCTGCAAGATAGGCCGTTATGCTGCCAGCATCAACAGGTTCTTCACTTCCAGAAAAAGAGTTCGGCAACATAGAATCAACTCCAAATACTTTATAGGACATAGTGACAGCATGCGGCATGGTCTCCATACGGTATCTCATCAAATAGACTGCTCCATCGAGCGGAAGCACATAATAGCACTGTTTCTGCTCCAATGTAAGACATTCTGATGGTTCCATATAGAACAAATCATAATCCTCTGTGTCATCGTCATTTACCGTATGCCAGATTTCCTTCTGATCAGCCCACAGACTAAGCTCAACGTATTCGCCTTTATCATCCTTAAGCCGTCTCATATACAAATCGGCATTATTATCCTCCTTAAAGGCGGAATAATGAAATACATCAAAGACACTGATTCCCTCATATATCAACTCATACTCTGCCGTCAGAACCGGTTCAGATTCTGCTGGTGATTCCAATTCTTCAGTAGATGCATCAGCTACAGTTGTCACCTCATCAGAAGCTATCTCCACAGAGTTCTCCTCTACGGATGTGGTTTCTGTAGATTCTTCTACTATTGACTCTCTTTGTGATTCTCCCACGGTATCCAACGACTTTCCTGCCGTCCGCTTTCCGATTCTCCAGGACAACATCACTATGCAGATAACTATCAGTCCAACTGCTGCCATCAATACCTTTTTATTTTTCTGAAAGAAATTATTAGAATTCATATCATTTTCCCTCCTGGTATAATAAATTCTGAAGAACCGTACAGAATCTTTTAACCCAATCTATGCAGTCCATTGAATACACATTATGTATCAACAATTTTATGCCAATGCGTTATAAACGGTATTAGCCTTATCTAGTCGTTGATCGCTCCAAGCAGTAACCTCAAACTCTCCACAGAAAACTCTTGCAGCATTTTCTACATCATCCTTATCCTTTATCTTATTCCATGCAGATTTGCATGATGTCTCTAATTCGCTTCTCAGATAAGCAAACTGTACGTTACAGTTGCTAACGGTACTCCCCATGGTGTCTGCCATATCTTTAAGCCCTTGTTTTCTGGATTGGTTTTTCCACTGAACAATACCATACGCAACATTATCTGTAGTGGAATATGTATAACCAGTATCCCTCAATTTAGAGGAATTCATTTTACTATCTTGAGCATTAGTCGGAGATGCCCCGCTTTCCTGCATTATATTTCCCATAACCCCTGATGCCTGCTTTGCTGTCAATCCCATTCCTACCCTGAGAAACGTCCAGCTTCGTGCTACATCTGCTTTTACGAGACTTTCATTGTAATCGCTGTAGCCGCTGACAGTTTTAGCCACTGTCGAAAGCTCCGGGTCTGCTAAAGTACTATTATAAAACGCAATAACCTCGTTCAACTTTGCCCTAGTCTGATCATTAGAACCTCCGCTTATCTGTAGCCCATAAACCCTTTGAAAGTTTTTGATTGCCCGCAAACTCTCTTGAGAGCCAAGGTTGCCATCTGTTGCCACCGAACCGCTATAGAATCCCAAAATCTTTAAATTATTTTGAAACTGTCTGTTTTCCACACTTGATCTTGCAGCCATAACTTGTTCCTTTGTATATACACAGGATTCCAAAGTCTGGTCTGTATTATGCTCATATACCACACCATAACTTGCAAAATTATTCTCTGAAGCATTGCTATTCTCATTTTTTGAACTTGTATATGTTTTAATTTCATAACTCTCATTATTAATTTCATTAATTCTTAATCCCATGTTCTTTATTTATCTGCTTAGTATTGTATAATTATCAGTGCACTTAATAATAACAAATTAAACATACCACAGTATTTTATTTTCAAACACTCCCCCTTTTCAGGTTAATTTTCTTCACCCGAAAAGGGGAATGTTTTTTTATATGCAATAATGCTAAAATGCATACGAAATAAAATGAAAAGAAAGGATTATCACATCATGATTAAACATAACAAACTTATTTTCAAAGCATTAACTATTATATTTATCTGCATTATTTTAGTTTCATCAAACGGATTGATAATAATACATGATGATAACTGCAAATATCAATACACTAATGCAATTCCTTTACACAATAGCGATACTAAAGATAATTCTACCGCAGGTTCAACTAAATAATCTACTCAATGCAATCCATAAAATACTTTGTCATACTTTCACCATCATATATCTGACAGAACGTTGCACATTCCATCAAAACGGCATTGTATTTATCATTATCTTTTATTTTTATATTGTCATTCCATAGATTATTATACTTATGCCACCATATCTTTTGGGGTCTGTATAATTGCAACTGAAGTTTAGCGGAAATATCAGCAAGTTTATTCGACAGAGCATACTCTCCCATGTTTCCAAGCATACTTAAATATTTTACAATTAAAGTACGGTATATAGTTTCTGAATACAATATATTAGATTCCCCCCTATCCGTAAAATATTCATACAGAAATTTTAGATAAAAATACGCATTATCGTAATCTTTCAATTCATTATAATACACGCTCATTAATATAAGACAATTTATTTCCGCTGAGGTAAAATATACTCTTCTATTCACTCTCTCATTTTTCATAAGTCCACGTTGTCTGTTCTTAACAAAATTATGAATATCTTCAATTGGAATCGTAATTTCAATTAAGTTAACCACTTTTTTTAAGGCTTCCTCTGTACTTATTTTTCTGAGAGTTTTCATAATAATTGTCTCAGCCCAACCCAAAGCCTGTATATTATAATCATAATTCGGAACAAAAGTTTTCAACTCATTCAGTATTGCTAAAGCCTGAATAGTCTTTTCCTCCCCAACAAGATTCCACATCTCCTCCTCTTTTTCCAAATCCGTTACACTGTTTGCTATAATCGATGAATTCTGGTAAGTGCATGGAAGCCGCAGACGTTCATATATCCTCTTCATGTTGGTATACTGCAGACTGCTTCTGTGCTGTTCTGTTTTTTTTATCGTCTTTTCTGCACATATTCCATCGCATAAGCCTTTACGGTTAATTCCAAGAAGCATGCGTCTTGCACTTATCACATCATTGATACAGTACGCCATACCTTCACGATATATATAGCTGTCATTTTGCATCGTGACAGGTACTGAACGTTTCTCATACTCATTTGCCAGCACATCACGCCATGTGGCAATCTTTTCCTTTTCAGACAGCAAATTTTTCTGAAATTCTGTCTGTGTATCCCCACTCGCTGCCACCAGACTGTCAGCAAGCTTCATCTGGATATCAAACAGTTCTATAATGTAATACGATTTTTTATCATCCCTCAACGCTTCAACCGCAGCATTACAGTACTTCCACATAATGCCAAGTGTGATTGCATCCTCCGTATTTTCATTCAAGCGACAGTAATATACAACAAGCTTTGAAAACAGCTTAATCTTCGCCTTGGCATCATAGTAATTTTTACCGATATATTCAATTACCGTTATGATAGTGTCTGCCGCTTTCTTTTTATCACCTTCCCGCCATACTGCCTCAACATAAAGATTAAGTTCGTTTATCGAAAGCTTATATTCTGAGAGCTTCATCATATCAATACCGTCATCACCAAAGATGTCCGATGTCATAGCAGCCGCCAGCCTGTAATCCGAGCCATGCGTCCCTGTGCGCATTCCCTTCACTGCCAGATAGTACTGCATTCTCAGTCTGTCAAGGGTTTCAACCATATTTTCACTGTCATGCTCTTTATATGCTGCATCAGTTGGCTCATGCCTTATATACCTGTTACGGTATTCTTCTAAAAAGATCCCTGCTTTATTATACTCGCATCTTGTAAGAGCATTTATAAGCTCACTGCGAAGCTGCCATTCCTCATACTCCTCAAGCGAAAGCATATTTTCAAACCACTCCGGCGCAAGCCCTAATCTGCCAATCAGGGCACTCCTAAGCAAATACCCCGGCAGCATATCCCCAGCTTCAATCCCATAAAGAACCTTTATGGAACATAAGCCCTTTACAAGTGCATCTACTTTTATTTTCTTGCTCTTTCTAATATTATGTATAAGCCTTCCAAAATCGTTATCATTATATTCAGCCATTAATGCACATCTCCATTTTTATTATATATCTATATTATAAGTCAATAACAATTTATAAGCAATAACATTTATAATAATTGTCTCCGACAAAAAACAAAACACCCTAAGCATTGCAAATCCCATAATATTCTTAAAATATGGGATAATGCATATCTCTCAAGGTGTTTAAAAAAATACTGTTATTTTATAAATTTGTTGCATTCCGATTTATAGTGTTATCACAGCCGCTGATATACTCCCACACTGCTGTCAAATCATCCAATACAGCCTCCGCCTTCTGCGCCATCTCTTCATCCGGTGCAAGCATATCCGGAACCATTACCGGGTGCATCCCTGCCGCAAAGGCTGCCCTTATACCATTATATGAATCCTCTATGACGTATGCCTCACCCGGCTCACAGCCCAGCTCATCACATGCACGCAGGAATATATCCGGCTCAGGCTTGCTCCTTGATACCATATCGCCGCCGACAATCACATCGAAATATTGTGCCAGGTCAGCCTCCTCTATCTGCCTGACAACCAATGCAGTCCTCGTCGAAGAAGCTATCGCTACCTTGTAATTGTTGGTTTTAAGGTTCTGTAAAAGCTCCCTCACGCCTTTTTTGAGCGGAAGCCTTCCACCGTCATACTTTTCGTGATAATTTTTCGACTGCTCATCCTTGTACTTATCATAAGGGAAATCCTCACCGTAATAGTCAAGAAAAATCCGCTTGGAGCTTGCAGCATTGACACCTATGCATTTCATATACGGAATGTCAAGATTCTCAAAGCCATACTTTTGAGAAAGCTCCTTCCAGCCATTGTACACAGCCTGCTCAGAATCAAATATCACTCCGTCCATGTCGAATATTACTGCTTTATTCTGCTTATTTATTAACAATTTTATCTGTCGCCTCCTTAAACCGCAATTTATGCACTTAACTTCTAATAGATAATACATAAATCCATCTTCCATATATTCATAGCAGACTGCTATTCTGTTTAATATTACCACACCCACCCAATATTATACAATATCCTTTCGGAGTTTCATGCAAAAACCCCAGAGCTGCCAATCGGTAACTCCGGGGTTCCTTATAATTCTTATTTAGTTGTACTGAATGATTACATCATTCCACCCATGCCTGCGCCTGCCGGCATAGCTGGTGTGTCTTCCTTAATGCTGGCAACTGCTGATTCAGTTGTGAGGAATGTTGAAGCTACGCTTGTTGCGTTCTGAAGTGCGCTTCTTGTAACCTTGGCAGGGTCAAGAATACCTGCCTCAACCATGTTGACGTACTCCTCATTGAGAGCATCGAAGCCTACGCCAACCTCAGACTCACGTACCTTGTTGATGATAACTGAGCCTTCAAGTCCTGCGTTAGCTGCAATGTGGAAGAGTGGAGCCTCAAGTGCCTTAAGAATAATCTTAGCACCTGTCTTTTCATCGCCCTCAAGCTCTGTCGCAAGCTTAGCAACTTCCTTGGAAGCGTGGATGTAAGCTGAACCACCGCCCTGGATGATACCTTCCTCAACTGCTGCCTTTGTTGCTGCAAGGGCATCCTCAAGACGAAGCTTAGCTTCCTTCATCTCTGTCTCAGTAGCAGCACCTACGCGGATAACTGCGACACCACCTGCAAGCTTAGCAAGTCTCTCCTGAAGCTTCTCTCTATCGAAATCAGATGTTGTCTCCTCAATCTGCTTCTTAATCTGGTTAACTCTTGCTGCTGTCTCTTATACACATCTCCGAGCCCACGAGACCGGAGCCTATCTC
>ENA-OXEY01000862-OXEY01000862.1-human-gut-metagenome-genome-assembly--contig:-NODE-862-length-11147-cov-32.887126_pt1 | contig 11147 bp, 7 predicted proteins | sample MGYA00249365_ERZ652263 | MGnify/ENA primary metagenome ERZ652263 (study PRJEB26925, sample SAMN05826763) | human gut metagenome | biome: ENVO:2100002; feature: ENVO:00000062; material: ENVO:00002003...
GCCGAGCCGAATCCTACTTTATTCAAAGGTAGTGAAAGGCGAGCGCAACGGCAAAGGAAAATGTATTTTTATTGGACATTGCCGAGCCGAATCCTACTTTATTCAAAGGTAGTGAAAGGCGAGCGCAACGGCAAATAAAAATGTATTTTTATTGGACATTGCCGAGCCGAATCCTACCTTATTCAAAGGTACGGAAAAAAAACGAGTTCACAAAGCAATACGCACGAAGTTCGCCTATACGTTCATGCACAAAAAAAACCGTCTGCTTCAAATCTCAACATTGAGAATAAGAAGCAGACGGCTTTTGTGAAAAAAATTGGGGCTCGCTGTGCTTATTGGTGTGAAGCATTGGATGTGCAGGGAACATTAAAAGTGGAGATAACGGCGCAGCGAGCCGATGAAGAGAAAGGTTTGCTTAAATTGCGGGCAGTAATTTTTTTTAGAGATGAATGAATGAGATGATGAATTTACTGAAAATACAGCATTGAATCAGTTTCCTAAAATAATCTGTTTTACCTGAGAACTTAACTACCTTACTTTACCACAAGCGCGGAAAAAGGTGAAGATAGCATGCCCAGAGCAGTGCCGAAAAGAATGTCATGATGAAATTTGAAGCAATGTATATGACGTTTCGACCTGATTACTGAACGGGAGCGGTTTCCTCCTGCTGAGGCTCGTCCTTCTGAGGTTCATCGGTTTGAGGTTCGTCCTTCTTGGCAGGCGTCAGCGTGTCGGCAGGAACTACAGTGTCGTTCAACATCGAGAACGAAGACTCTGTAGTCGTGGTTTCTTCCTTTTGCTGCGGGATGGTTTCCTCCTGCTGCGGCACTACGGTGTCGGTAGGCAGAACGGTGTCGGCCAATGAATAGAACGCTTCAGTTTGCGTTTGCGTTTCGGTTTGTTCCGTTTCCGTTTTTTCGGGCAGTACCGTATCCTTCGGTACAACGGTATCAGAAACTTCCGTGTTTACCAAACCGCGAGAACTGAAGGCGGTGGTTCCGGCAAAGGCTGCGCTACTCACTGTGAGAACTCCCATGGCCATTACGGCGTAAACTGAAAACTTTTTCATAATCGTATTGTTTTTTGTTATTGTTTTGTTGTTTCTGCCCTATTAAAGCGCAAAGCGCGTGCCAAAAAAGCAAACCAATGCGTAAGTAACTGAAAATCAATAGATAGTAAAAATTTGGCACAGTAAGTCACGGTGGGGAATGTGGGGAATGGGGTGTGGAAAGTGTGGAATTTCACCCCATACCCAGCGGGGAAGTGTGGGAAACGCGGTAAGGTTGTGGCACCTATATGTTGGCATGCAAACAACTTTAACAGCCTAAAGCAAGCGGATTGCCTGCCTTTTTTGTAATTTTGCATGCACTAAGTAGATGTCAACAGATGTTCCGGCAACCGAAAGCGTTCTGCTGCCTGAAACTGCTTGCCATTTCCGTGTACTGTGAAGCATCGCAAAGGTGCTGTACGACGGAAAGTGTGACCGACGCACAATGTGGTAAGCGGTTTTCGAACGAATGATTGAACACTCACTTTATAAATTATAGACCTATTTTGATATGTTAAGCAAAAAGATGGAAGAAGCGCTGAATGCGCAGATCAATGCCGAAATGTGGTCGGCTTATTTTTACCTGTCAATGTCTGCCTGGTGTGCAGCTGCCGGTAAGCCCGGTATGGCACACTGGTTCGAAGTGCAGTTCCGCGAAGAGCAGGACCATGCACGCATCTTTTTCAACTATGTGTTGCAGCGCGGAGGCCGTGTGGAACTGAAGTCTATCGATGCTGTGCCTACGGAATGGAAGTCGGAACTCGACGTGTTCGAAAGCACCCTGGCACACGAAGAAAAGGTGACCGCACTCATCAATAACCTTTTTGCACTGACCACGGCTGAAAACGATTACGCTACGCAAAGCATGCTCAAATGGTTTATCGACGAACAGGTGGAGGAAGAAAACAACGTGCGCAACATCCTCGACAATCTGCGTATGCTCAACGGCAACGGCTACGGCCTGTTCATGGTCGACAAAGAATTGGCTGCCCGCACCTACACGCCGGCATCGCCCCTCGGAGCTGAGGCATAAGGCCATGCGCCTGTATTGGCAGTTTCCTTGAAAGCAGGCGTTCCAAATCATGAGGTTCATCCATCGTGTTTGGAACACCTGCTTGTTTTCCCCCGTCATTTACCCGCAAGCCCCGGATGGGTGAGCTGGCATTTCCTTTTTTTAAAAAACAATAACCGCAGGCGGTGATAGCCCGAACCCCGGTTCTTCGCCTGCCTTAAGCCCCGATATGCAATGAATAAATTGGGACTCAGAATCGTTATCGGCTATTTACTGCTCACCGTGTCGCTGTGCGCTGCGGTGTGGTTTATTGTGCGTTCAGCCCGTACAGCTTCAGGCGTGTCCGAAGTTGAGCGGGCTGTAGCTGTGCAACGCAACGCCATAGGTAAACTATCCGTACGCATGATTGAAGCCGGCATGCTGGCCGAAAATGCCACCCTGCAGTATAGCAGCAACCGCGACGTACACCGCTACATCAGGGGAGTTGACCGCGTCGACACCGCCCTCGTCGAACTCAAGGACATTACTGCCGACCTGCTGCAACGCGCCCGACTCGACTCGCTACGCAAACTCCTGATGCTGAAACGCGAAGGCGTAGTGGAACTTGTGGCTGCCATGCGGCGCGAAACTCACCAGGGAAGCAACCTGGAACAGGAAATTGCCAACTTGCGCTCCGGTAGAAAACCCATCAATGTGGGTACGCAAGTAAAAGTGTCGGTTCACGAAAATAGCGAGCAAGTGGTGATTGACCGCCACAAAAAACGCTTTTGGGACAGATTGGGCGATGCTTTCAGAAAGCCAAAGGACGATACACTCAGTGTAAACCACCTGGAATATGAACCCACGCACGACAGCACACAGGCCAACGTGAACATCAGCGACACGGTGGCCAACATTCTGCAAGGCGTTCACCGCGACCTCACACGCAGCAATACGGCACACAGCCGGAATTTGCAAAAAAAGTCGCGACAACTCAGGCTGAGCAGTGCTGCCCTGTCGGAACGCATCGTGGCTTTGATGGACGACATTAACCGCGAACAGCAGCGCATGTTGCAGGACAAAACCCGCACCGAAGCTGAATACCGCCGGCAGGCTGCGTGGCAAATGGGCATTTTCACGCTGTTTACCACCTTGGCCGCACTCGGACTGTTCGTATGGGTGTGGCGCGACATGAGCCGCGTGAACCGTTACCGTATGGAGTTGGAGGAAGCCAACCTGTGTGCCGAGGACCTGATGAAACGTCGCGAACAGTTGCTGCTCACCATCTCACACGACATCAAGGCTCCCGTCAATACCATATTGGGCTACCTTTCGCTCATGAAACCCCTGGCCACACGGCCTGAAGCAAGGCGCGATCTAGATGCCATCGATTCATCGGCCCATCACTTGCTGAACCTGGTGACGGCATTACTCGATTATCACAAACTCGAAGCCGGCGGACTCAGTGTGAACCGGCAGCCAACCCGACTGAACGAACTCATCGACTATATCGGTGCAGCCTTTCAGCCCATTGCACAGCAAAAAGGCTTGACACTGCGCGTCAGTTCGCTAATTCCGGTGGGACTGCTCGTCAGCACCGATGCCTTCCGCTTGCGCCAAATCATTGAAAACCTGCTGGGCAACGCCATTAAATATACCCAGAAGGGTGAGGTGGAACTGACCGCCAACTGGAGCGAAACCAAAGGGTTGAACCTGACCATACGCGACACGGGCTGCGGACTGAGCCGCTACGACTGCGAACGCATTTTCCAACCCTTTACCCGCGTCAAAGGCAGCGAAGGACAGGAAGGTACCGGACTCGGATTGAGCATTACGCTGAAACTCGTGGCGCTGCTCGGTGGAAAGATTGACGTGAAAAGTCAGGTGGGCTTTGGCAGCACCTTTACCCTGCTGCTGCCGGATATGCCCCGCTGCGAAGAGGATACGACACAGCCTGCTGCCGAAGCGGTAATGGCCGATACGCTGCACGAAGCCCCCACCCTGCTGCACACCGTGGCGCTGCTCGACGACGACTTGTTGCAGCTGCAACTCAGCGAGGCGATGCTCAAAAACGTGCTCGACCCCATGCAAACCATCTACGCATTCAACGATGCCGAACAGCTGTTTGCCTGGCTGGCCGAAGGTCACCGCCCCGATTTGCTGCTCACCGACATCGAAATGCCCGGACTCACCGGCTACGACGTATTGGAGCGCGTTCACCGCATTGAAGGTCTGTCGCGCCTGCCGGTGGTGGCCACAACCTCGCATTCGCTGATTTCGGCCGACGACTTCAAGCACCGTGGTTTTGCCGATGTGCTGTTTAAGCCCTTTACGCAAAACGACCTGCGTCTGCTCACCCAAAAGCTGACCACCGGCAATGAAGAGGCGTCTGCGCCCACTGCCGCTGTTCAGGAAGCAGAGCCGACTGAGGCAACTGATACTCCGCACGAAACTGCTGCCGACAAAAAGCCCCTGACCGCTACCTTTGCGCCTCTGCTGGCCTTTGCCGATGGCGACCCTCAGGCCGAACAGGCCATCCTCAGCCAGTTTGCACACGACTGCAACGAAAACCTGCAACTCTTTGCACAGGCTGCAGCCGCCAAACAAAAGGCAACTGTTTGCCGCATTGCGCACAAAATGCGTCCTACCTTTACACTGATAGGCTCGGCTGCGGCTCCTGATTTGCAAACCTTGGACGAACGGCGCAACGAGGCTGAATGGACCGAGGCCGACGAACAACCCTGCCGTAACATTCTGTTTGCCTTGCAGTCCTTACTCTTTGAATTGGCTGATGCCAGCCCCAACTCAAACCATTAACCAGACTTATGACCAAACTTCTCATCGTTGAAGATGATTTGACTTTCAGCACCATGCTCAGCACATGGTTGCGAAAAAAAGGATACGACGTGGCCACGGCTTCGAGCGTAGGAGCTGCCGTGAAACTGCTGCTCCACGAGGAAACACCTACCGAACTGGTGCTTTCCGACCTGCGACTGCCCGACCACGACGGACTGTACCTGCTGCAATGGCTCCATCAGCAAAACCGCACGCTCCCCTTCATCGTCATGACCGGCTATGCCGAGGTGCAAAATGCTGTCGAGGCCATGAAGCTCGGTGCCACCGATTACATTGCCAAACCCGTACAGCCCGATGTACTGCTCACCAAAATGAGCGAGGCTTTGGCCAAGGGGGCTACTCCCGTGCCTGCTGTCCATACCGAAAGTGCACCTACGGCTGCCGGACGCACCAAGCAACCCGCAACAAAGGTGCATGCTGCCAGCAAGGATGCTGTCAAAGATGCCTCGAAGGATGCTGCCGGACGCGCTCCGGGCATCGAAGGCCATTCGCCGGCTGCCACCGAACTTTACCGCATGGCGTCGCTCGTGGCACCCACTCCCATGTCGGTGCTGATTATCGGAGCCAGCGGAACGGGTAAGGAGTATGTGGCACACCGCATTCACGAACAGAGCAGCCGCGCCGACGGTCCCTTTGTGGCCATCGACTGCGGAGCGCTGACCAAAGAACTGGCTGCCTCTGAACTTTTTGGCCATGTGAAAGGTGCATTTACCGGAGCCGGAACCGACAAAACGGGTGCTTTCGAACAGGCATCGGGCGGTACGCTCTTCCTGGACGAAGTGGGAAACCTGTCGTACGACGTACAGGTGCAACTGCTCCGTGCCTTGCAGGAACGCCGGGTGCGTCCGGTGGGTAGTACCGACGAACGCCCCATCGACATCCGTCTGGTGTGTGCCACCAACGAAAACTTGCCCGAAGCCATCGCCCAAGGCCGCTATCGCGAGGACCTTTATCACCGCATCAACGAATTTACGCTGCACATTCCGCTGCTGCGCGAACGCGGTGCCGACATCTTGGAGTTTGCCACCTATTTCCTGCAAAAGGCCAATGCCGAACTGCACCGCGAGGTAGAGGGCTTTACCGCCGGTGCCGAACGCGCCCTGATGGCTTATCCCTGGCCCGGCAACTTGCGAGAAATGCGCAATGTCATTGTGCGTGCCACCCTCTTGGCCGGCGACCATCCTTATATTTCAGAAACGGAACTCGGCCTGACCACCGGTTATGCAGCCCCCTCAGCCCCTGCAGCTCCGGTTGCCGCTCAGCCTCAACCCTCGCCCATGCCGGCTTCGGTGCCGACGGCCGCCACAGCCTACGCTCCCCAGCCTTTCAGCCTAAAACGCACGGCCGAAACCGAGCGCGAACACATATTGGGCGCACTGCGGCAAACGAACGGCAACAAGAGCAAGGCCGCGCTGTTGCTGGGCATTGACCGCAAAACCCTTTACAACAAACTCAAGGCCTTGGGCATCGAGGCATAGCCCGCAAGGCTGTCTGTCGGCACGTTTCGGTAAAAATAGCTCTGTTTCTTTCTTTACCTTTAAAAATAAACGTATCTTTGTACGGCCGCTAAGCAGAAGGTTTCATCTTCCGCCCGGCTGTAGGGTGCAGAAAGCAGTAAGCTGACTGCCGACTAAAAAGACTATACAAAATCAGCACATCGAAATATAATTATGACAAAAGGAAAAGTTGATGCCCTGCTTGGTATCGTTTTCGGAGATGAGGGCAAAGGAAAAGTAGTAGATTACTTTACGCCGCGTTACGACGTGGTGGCACGTTTTGCCGGTGGACCGAATGCCGGACACACCATCATTTTCGACGGAAAGAAGTTCGTACTCCGTTCCATCCCCTCTGGCATTTTCGACGAGGGTAAAATCAATATCATTGGTAATGGTTGCGTCATTGCTCCCGACCTCTTTATGGCTGAGGCTCACGAACTGGAAGCTGCCGGTTACGAACTCACCGAACGTTTGCACATCAGCCGTCGTGCTCACCTGATTCTGCCCACGCACCGCGTGCTCGACCGTGCCTACGAGGCTGCCAAAGGCAAGAACAAGGTTGGTACCACGGGTAAAGGCATCGGTCCCACTTACAGCGACAAAGCTGCTCGCGTAGGTTTGCGTGTAGGCGATATTCTGCATAATTTCGATGAAAAATATGCTGCGCTCAAAAAGCGTCACGAACAAATTCTGAGCGACCTCCACTTTACGGATTACGACATTACCGGGGAAGAAGAAAAGTGGCTGGCCGGTGTGGAATACATGCGTAAGTTCCACCTCACCGATACAGAATACGAAATTAACCGTGCCCTGGCCGAAGGCAAGAACGTACTGGCCGAAGGCGCACAGGGTTCGTTGCTCGACATTGACCACGGTACTTATCCCTTCGTCAGCTCTTCGTCAACCACGAGCGGCGGTGTATGCACCGGTTTGGGTGTAGCTCCCAACACCATTGGCCATATCTTTGGTATTTTCAAGGCCTACAGCACCCGTGTGGGTGGTGGTCCGTTCGTAGTGGAACTCTTCGACGAAACCGGCGACACCATTCGCCACATTGGCAACGAGTACGGTGCAGTAACGGGTCGTAACCGCCGCTGCGGCTGGCTCGACCTCGTAGCACTTAAATATGCCATCATGATTAACGGTGTAACCGACCTCGTAATGATGAAGGGCGACGTGCTCGATGGCTTCGAAACCATCAAGGTGTGCACGGCCTACACCAAGGACGGCGAAACCGTAACCGAAATGCCTTACGACACCGAAGGTTGGCAGCCCGTTTATGAAGAGTTGCCCGGATGGCATACGCCCCTTACCGAACTGCGCGCCGAAGCCGACTTCCCCCAGGCATTCAAGGACTACATTGCCTATATCGAAAAGGCTACCGCAACGCCCATCACGATTGTTTCGGTTGGTCCCGACCGCGAAGCAACCATCATTCGCTAATTATGCCCCAATGCTGAAAGCCTAAGCGGTTCAGCATGCCAAACATACGCTTTCTAAAGCATACAGTTTCCAAACAGCACATAGCCCGACGAACTCATACTTCGGTATGACAGAAAGGCCATGTGCTGTTTCTTTTTATTGAGGTCGTCTAAACTTTTCTGACGAAGATTTGATTGGGAGATTTATCTCTTCTAAATTCAGACGACTTCATTGAAACAAGCGAAGAAAGCCAAGCAATTCCGAGTTCGGTCGCACAAACGGTTCAGTCGCAAGAACGTAGGGCAATACTCAACCACGCGCAGGTGTTTCAGACAGATGTTGTAACATCATGTCAAAGAACGCTGAATAAATAAGGAATCTATTGTTTTTTCATCCGTCAAGGCTGAGGTGCAGCCTGACTTAGCGACAGCAAAGATACAACACATGCTCCCCGAAATCCATTTTTTTTGCCCCTAATATCGCACCTCGCTTTTTTCGGACTGCAAAAAACGCTCTGAAAAGCCTTTATTTACGGGCTTTCCAGCGCATTTTCCACACACGAAAAAAAAAATGAAATCGGGATATACCATTTTATCTCAACCCGATTTTCAAAACGTACGAAGCACGCGCTTTTTTCCATACATTTTCAGCAGAACCATAGAACAACAAAAGCGACAGATTCGGAAATTCCGTCTGCCGCTTTTGCTATTTTCAAGGACATAAATTCTTCCTCTATTTTTAGGAGTTATTTTTCAAAAAGCTCAAAGAATTTATTCATTTCAGACACTCCCTTTGACTTGACTTCCTCCAATGAAAAGGGTATGGAGTTATTCCGTGCAATCAAAATGCCTTTTTCTCCACCCAATCGGTCGTAAATATTTGGCGACTTCTTATAGAACACTTCGCTTTTGTGATAACCTTCCAAACCGGGTTGCTTCCTCAGTGTAGCTTCCATAGCACTGAAATCCGGGAAAAACTTGTGGGTCTTGCTAAAATGCAACAGATACCAAAACTCCAAACAGGGAGTGTTCACAATAATCACCAGGTTATTCATCCATCCGTATTTAGCTTTTTCCCTTGTCGTCAATGTACCTCGAGTAGATTTCAGATACTTTTCGTAATAAACTCTGAACCGTTCAAATTCCTGATTGTCCTTAATGATGCTGTCCATGTCCAAAATGAGAATGACTTGAGAGGATTCCATCGCAAGTTTTTGTTGTGCCAAAGCGAACAGCTCCTCTACGCTCTTTTTTTGAGGCAGGTCAGGCTTGATGGTAGCCTTTTTCATGGCCACATTAGGGTAATGCTCCTTGACCGTTTCCAAGTACCATTTTTCATCCTTGCCATCAATGATCACGGCAATGGACTTCTCCGCACTGCGTCGATTGATTTTTCTCATGACTCTTTCGTTTGGCTAAGTGAAACGTAGGTATCTCCCAAGTGCGGAATTCCGCCCAGTCGGCCTGCCCGATACGCATTGTAGCGGTTAGTCGTATCGCGCAAAGTTTCAGAATCAAAATCAGCTAATGAATACAGTTCCGTATCTCCCTGTTGTGATTTCTTGGTAATCCACACGGAGTCATCTCGGAAAAGATCTCTATCGGACAGGAATTCCGACAAGTGAGAAGAAAAAACGAGTTGCGAACGATGCGAATTCAGCAAATAGGTAGTCACGAAATGCTGGTAGAGGTCGGGATGCAGCCGACACTCCAGTTCATCAATGGCTAAGAAATGAGACTCCTTGATGATTTGAAGCAGCAAACCTGACAACTCATAATAGCGTTGCGTTCCACCTGATTCCTGCTTGTAATCCATAGCCACAGCTCCTTGATGTCCATTGTGACTCATGTGAATGTCAAACTCCATGCGAGTAGGATCTGATTTCAGTTCCTGCTTCATGCTTTCCGGAATCTGATTACTGTGCAGCAAAAGGTCGAGCATGTTGGGATTGAGTGGTCGCTTGGTCTGTTCCACTACCAAGTCACTGATACCTATGTCTGCTTTCATCAGCTGACGCACCAGTTCACTCTTTTCAATCAGATTATCCATCAAGCTTTGGCTGACGTATTTCTGCAGTTTTTGGTCACCTGTTGTTACCATCGGCATAAAGTATTCGTTCATCCAGTTCAAGATGGATTTCATCCAGGGGATATCCACGTTGCTGTTCAAATAAGCACCGAAAAGGGTTCGGTTATGCAAAAGATTCCCCGACAGAATGCGAGTATTCGTAACCGAGCGGTATCTATCCCCCCATTTCATAGTAGACACGAGCGAGCCTTTGTCGGTTTCGCGTTCGTAAACCATGTGTTCGCGTAGAGCGTCAAGAGGTTGGCATTTCAGCACCTCATGATATACAACTTTATTGTCAAAGACTATTTCATATTTGTATCTCGCTTCGCCCACAATAAAGTTAACCATCATTTCCGAAGGACGCTGCAGGCATTCTTCATCCAGAAAGAAACGTTCGTATTCTATTTCCGAGGTTTTGTCCTTGCAAGGATGTAGCATCAAGTCTGTAAACAGGTAGAAAGCTCTCAGCACATTGCTCTTACCGGAAGCATTTGCACCTAATAGTGTAGCTATTTTCAGCAAACGGTATTTTCCAACCTTCATCACAAAGTACTCTTCGAGATGCGTACTGTTGGTTGCTTCAAACGAAAGCGTTTGCTTGTCACGAATGGAGCGGAAATTGGATATTGAAAAGTCTATTACCATATTCTTTTTATTCAACAACAAATTATTCCGATAAACGATTAAATTCTGCAAGGTATATGCAAATATACCTCTTTCATCTGAAACATACAAGGATATTATAGTCAACTGACTATGAAAAGGGAGAAAATTACATGCAAACTGCCACTTCACAGCCTCACCCATCTGTGGTTGCTTGGGGCTTCATGGCTTTTGCGCAGCGCAAGTGGGTTTCTGGGTGGGCGAGGGCTACGTCGGCTCTTTTTCAGGAGTACCCCCATTACAAGGGCTCAACACGCCCAATGCTTCACACTCGCCGGGTGACTCTCAATTTAACATATAGGCTTAACCTGTCATTTTAAAAGCAAATAAACGCTAACGTAAAATGATTCCGCGCTTCTTGGCATTCTGTTCGGGGCTGTCGTTGCACATGTCCCTCACGTGCCGATTCTGAAAGTGCTGGTTATCAGCAATTCCAAGATTGTTGAAAAAATCTCAAAACGAATGCAAACAAGCTCGGAACTAATTCGAAGAAGCTCGGAACTAATTTCAAGAAGCTCGGAACTAATTTCAAGAAGCTTGGAACTAATTGTCTTTTCCTGATTTAGCTAGACAGTTTTTTCTTTTATAACCGTTATCAGTA
>ENA-OXEY01000879-OXEY01000879.1-human-gut-metagenome-genome-assembly--contig:-NODE-879-length-10980-cov-13.052723_pt1 | contig 10980 bp, 10 predicted proteins | sample MGYA00249365_ERZ652263 | MGnify/ENA primary metagenome ERZ652263 (study PRJEB26925, sample SAMN05826763) | human gut metagenome | biome: ENVO:2100002; feature: ENVO:00000062; material: ENVO:00002003...
TATAAGAGACAGCTCCTATATGATGAACGTGTGCATTGCTCCATCAATGAAGTGGAAGATATTTTCATTCCAGAGGACAAAAGACCTGGTGGAAACTGGGGTACTTCTAATCATCACAAGCCTGGCAGACCCGGTGACAGACCGTTAGGAGGCGAGCAGCATGAACCGGTGATGTCACCATCTGCCTTCGAACAGTTTATGGGGCTGATGGAAAAACAGAGTTTCGATTCAGACCGTAAGGAAGTGCTCGACCATGCCTTGCTGACCTCTTGGTTCACTACTGACCAGTGTATCCGTCTGATGGATTTTTATCGTTTCGACAGTGAAAAGAAGCAGTTGATGAAGAAGATTTATCCTAAAATAGCCGATAAACCGAATTTCTATTATGCGATAGACAAGCTGACCTTCTCGTCGGACAAGAACGAGATAAATGCCTTCATCAAACAATATCATGAGAAGAATAACTAAAAAAAGGAGGGATTATGAAACGGATTATATTTATATTTCTTGCCGCTATGATGAGTACAGCTGTTTGTAGTGCGGCAATGAGCAACAGCAAAGTGCGTAAAGAGACCCGTTTTCTTACGGACAAGATGGCCTATGAATTGAACCTGAGTACAGAACAGTATAATGACGTGTACGAAATAAACTATGATTTCATTTCCGGTATACGTTATCTGATGGATGACGTTCTTCGGGGGGAGGAATGGGCCTTGAATCGCTATTACGATTATCTGGATGTGCGCAATGACGACCTTCGATGGGTGCTGAATAACCGGCAGTACGGCCGTTTCATGCAGGCCGCCTATTTTTACCGTCCGGTTTATGTAAGTGGTGGTCGTTGGTCTTTTAGGGTTTACATCACTTACACCAACCATAATCATTTCTATTTCCCGCGGCCGTATCATTACCGTACATATTGCGGTGGGCATTATCGTACGCACTATCACAACAGCTATTATCGCGGTCGTTACCATCATCCGCACTATACTGGTTCGTGGAGTATTCGGAATGATAAGTCGTACCACACTAGCCGCCGTTCAGATTTCGGTTCGGTGAACATCCACCCTAATTCGCATAAGCGTCCGGCAGGCAGGGATGATGTATATACCACGCGACGTAGTAACGGTAGTAATAATCGCATTAGCACAGGTACACGTAACAGCAGTACGCGACGTAGTAGTGTGGATAGTGGCAGAAAGTCGAGTAAAGAGAAAATAGAAGCCACAAGAACTAAAAATAATGATAAGAGCCCCAGCCGTAGCAGGGTAAAGACGGCAAGCAAGGAAAGAAGAAATGCTTCCGGCGTACGGAGTTCCGAAAGCCGTCGCAGCAGCTCTTCAAGCACTACCCGCAGTTCTACCGGCAGTAGCTCTTCCCGCTCTTCGGAAAGGAGATAGAAGAACAAAAAACTCCCCTCTTGTCAGCCTGGAGGCAGGGAGAGGGGAGAATCAAACACAACAACTAAAATTATACTTCTTTTTTTATTCAATCGGTTCTCCCTTATAGAAATCCAGAATCTTGGTACGGAACAGATAGTCATACTTGGCTTGCAATTCGTCTGATTGGGATTTCATAAGGTTCTGTTTTGCTTCATTGTATTCTACGGCATTTGCTTTTCCGTTCTCATACTTTTCGCTCATCAGCTTGAAAGACTCTTCGCTGGCAACGGTGGCTGTATGGCTACTGGTATATTTGCTTTCGGCAGCAGCGGCGTTGTACCATGCTTGTTGGATTTCCTTATAAAGTGTCTTCTTGGCATTATCCAATTGCAAGGCATAGTTTTCACGTTGCAGGCGTGCCGTGCGTACCCGGTTACGGGTAGAGAGACGGTTGAAAATAGGTACGCTGAGGTTGAATCCTACATATTTGTTGAAGTTATCGTTCATCTGCTGGCTGAAAGTACGGTCGATGGTAGAATAGTAATTCGTACCGAGACTACCGTTCAGGCTCAGTTGCGGGTAGTAGTTGCTCTGGGCAATACGGATATTGTGTTTACTGCCTTCCAAGCGGAACTGTGCAGCTTGTATGGAAGCCTTACTTACCATGGCTGTTTGGAATATCTCATCCGGAGGAGTGAGAGGGACTAAATCCAGATTGACTGCCGGAGATTCCAGATTGAACCCTTCCGGTGTTTCCAGTTCGATAAGCTGGCTAAGGTCGAGCAGGGCCAACTTATAGTTGTTGTTTGTCTGCACTACATTCATCTCGTCTTGTGCCACACGTGCTTTGGCTTCTGCCAGTTCTGCCGGAGAGGCTTTTCCCAAGTCGGCAAGCCGGCTGATGCGGACATATTGCTCTTTGCTCAATTGCACTTGTCCCAACGCCACCTGGTGGAGCTCTTCATTGAACAGCACCTGAAGGTAGGCCGAAGCTATATTGATGGCAATGTCTTCCTTGGCTTTGTCCAGGTCGGCAATGGCAGCTTTGAGGTTTAGTTTGGCCAATGCATACTGGTGGGGAATTTCCAGACCGGTAAAGATAGGTATGCTGGTATTGACAGACATATTAGTGCCGTGGCTGCTGGTGTTGACGTATACAGTGGAATAGTCTCCCGTATCCTCATTTTTGATGGCTGTTTGCGTACGTCCCCAGTTCCAGCTCTGGCCGGCACTGGCATTCAGGTTCGGCAGTCGTGCCCATTTGGCTGTATTTACTTCGACAGCACTCTGTTCGGCAGCGTTGGCTGTCTGGCGGATACTGATGTTATGCTCGATGGCATAGTCTATGCATTGGCGTAAAGACCATCGTTCCTGCGCCTGCACTGAGATACTGCCGAATATTGCGAGGTATAAGAATATCTTTTTATTCATATCGTATATCTTTTTAAGCTATTCCGTTTGTTAATCCTTTTTCTCTGCACCGCGAATCTTATCCTGGGCACTGATACCGCTTTTGATGGCAATCTTTATGCCGTCACTCATGCCGACCTGGATGGAGCGGCGTTCGAACTTCTGTACCGGTACACTGTCCGTCATTACATATACAAAGGTGCTGTCACCATTGAATTCAATGGTACTTTCCGGTACGGCAAGCGTTTTCTGGGCACGGTCCAATACGATTTCTGCGTTGGCAGAATAGCCGGAACGTATCTGTACGCTGTCCGGTGCGGCAATGGCAGCTTTGATTTCAAACTGGTTGGCACCGTTTTCTTCCACACCCTTCGGAGATATGTATTCCAGTGTGGCATCGAACGAAAGATTCTGCAGGGCGCCGATTGTTAGTTTCACCGGCATGCCTTCGTGCACACGGCCCACTTCCGTTTCGTCAATGTTGCCGCGGAAAATCAAATCGTTCATGTTGGCAACGGTAGCGATGGTGGTTCCGTCATTGAAAGTGTTACTCATGATAACCGAGTTACCGACTTTGATGGGTACATCCAGAATCAGACCGGTAATGGTGGAACGGATCAGGGTACTACTGAAAGAGGCGCTGTTCTTGGTGATGCCTTCCTTTACAATTTCCAGGTTATCTTTTGCTGTCTGTAGTTCCTCGCGTGCCTGCTTCACGCTTACTTCCCCTTTTTCGTACTCTTCAGCGCTGATAAGCTTGTCGTTGTACAGTTTCTGGGTACGGGCGAAATCCGTTTCGGCTTGGGCAGCGTTGATTTCCGCCAATCGTACGCGGCTTTCGGCAGAGTTCAATTGTCCCAGTTCGGGTATCACCTTTACTTTGGCAAGCACTTCCCCTTGCTTCACACTTTGTCCTGCTTCCTTGTATACTTCGGCAATGATACCGGAAATCTGCGGCTTGATAAGGACTTCATCTCTCGGTTCCACTTTGCCGGTGGCTACGGTAGTCTTTTCAAGGTCTGTCACTTCCGGAACTATCGTTTCGTATACTGTTACTTTAGGTTGGGACTTCTGGTACAGAAAAACGAATGTCCAAATGAATAAGGCAGCAATTACTACCAATAATGCGATTTTCAGAAACTTCTTTGTTTTCATCTTATATTTACGATTTAATTATTTACGATTGATATAGCCATTATTTCATGGCTTACGGTTAGTGGTCTCTCTATAAGTTTATTCATCCCTGATGGCTTCAATTGGCTTGATTGCCATGGCGCGATAGGCAGGTGCCAGTCCGGCAAGCACTCCTAATGCGATGAGGAGGATGCAGGTTCCGATAGCCAGTCCGAATGAAACCTGGTAGTGGGTTTTGATAACTCCAGGGTCATTGGCGGCCTTTTCAAGTATTTGCAGTACAAATACGGCAAAAGAAATACCTGCCATACCCGCTATAGTGGTTAGCACCATGCTTTCCGAAAGAATTTGTTGCAGAATGTCTTTAGGACGGGCACCTATGGCACGGCGTATGCCTATTTCCGTTGTACGCTCCTTGACGGTTACCATCATGATATTCGATACGCCGATAGCTCCGGCAAACAGCGTCCCCAAACCTACCATCCAGATTAGAAAGCGCACTCCAATCATCAGGTTGTCCATCATGGAGAACATAGCTTCCGCATTCAGAAGCATGACGGCTTGTTTGTCATCGGGAGCAATGTAGTGCGCTGCTTTTACAAGACGTTCCACTTCGGGCTGCACGTCTTTCACTTTTACTCCCGGTTTCATGATGAAACATACTACATGCAGTTTTTTTCCGAGGTTGTAGGTCTGTTGCATGGTGGAAAAAGGCAATGTAATGGCTTCAGAGGCCTGCCCTTGTATATTGACATTGCCTTCGGATGAACACATTCCGATAACCCGGTAATAGATACCATTTACCCGGACATATTTGCCGCAGGGGTCTTCACCGGGTTTGAAGAGGCTTTCATAAACACGTTTGCCGATTACACACACTTTACGCGACTCTTTAATGTCGACATCATTGATGAAACGTCCATAGGTCATCTCTTGATGTTCTATCTGTTCATATTCGGGATACAAGCCTTTCACACTACAGTCGTACTTGTTGTCTCCGTAGACAGCCACTTGTCCCCATAAGGCAATGGAAGGCGTGGCAAGCGCCACACCGTCCACATTGCGTACACGGTCCACATCTTCCATCTCCAAATCCCACCATCGTCCTTTGCGAAAACCTTTATAAGCCTCGCTTGTCTTTTGTGCAGCGATAAAGCCCGAGTTGGTTGCAAATCCTTCGAACTGGGATTTTAGTTCTTCCTGCATGCCCTGGCCGCCACCGATAAGCGCCACCAGCATAAAGATACCCCAGAATACGCCGAACGCCGTAAGCAGGCTTCTCGTTTTGTTCCTTGTTATTGTGATGAGGATTTCCTCACACGTATCTATGTCTATTCTCATAATCTTTAATCTGCTCTAAGTGCTTCAATAGGACTGATACTTACCGCTTTCTTAGCCGGGAAGAACCCAGCCAACGTACCCGCTATGATAAGGGTCAGGGTAGCTTGGATAGCAATACTGAGGTCTACGGTGGGATCGGAGAACATGGTCTGCTGGAACATGCCGGCATCCATCGTCTGGCTACCGAAAGCAGAGTTCATCCATTCCGTCACCCCGATGCCTGCCACCATACCGATATAACCGAATAGCGTAGTGATAGTCACGCTTTCCACAATAATCAGCCAAAGGATGGAGAAAGGTTTTGCTCCCAATGCCTTACGGATACCAAATTCCCGGGTACGTTCTTTCACGGTAATCAGCATTATGTTCGACACGCCGACAATCCCACTCAACAGTGTAAAGATACCGATAACCCAGATTGCAGTCCGGAGGATACCCATTGCATTCTGTGTCTGCAGATAGTTGGTGAAACGATTCCATATCCATATGGCGCTCTCATCCGTGGGGTCAAAGCGGTGATTGGTGGCAATAGCCTTGCGGTATTCTTTTTCAAAGGCTTCGTTACTTTCTATGCTGTGCAGGTTCTTGGTTGTAAAGATGATGTTATTCAGCTTGTCTCCTTTATTATAGATGGTCTGCAAGGTGGAGAAGGGGATATACGCTTCGTTTGCCTCGCGGTCTCCCTGGTCATTGTAGAGGCCTACTACTTGATAGGCCACTCCACTGGCATTGACAAATTGTCCGATGGGTTCAGTATGCGTTTTTCCGAAAAGGATATCTGCAGATTTCTTATGGAGGATGATGACTTTACGTCGGTCTTTCAGGTCGTTGTAGTTGATGAAACGTCCGTCCGCTGTTTTCACGGTTTCCACTTCGGTGTAGTTGGGATATACGCCCAGCAGAGAGATATTGATATATTCTTGTCCGAAGCTGACGTTTACATTACTTTGACGCACGGTGGCACCGGCACTGATGACATTTTCAGTGAATTGCTTCTCCGTGTCATCCATGTCCCGGTTGTCCAGTTGGACGCGGCGTCCTTCTTTCAGACCGTCGTATGACTTGGTGGTCCAGCCGGGGAAGATGCGGATAGAGTTCAAGGCACGCTCCGACGCATTTTGCTCGAAGGCATGTATGATACCGTTTCCGGCTCCGAGCAGCACGATGAGCATGAAGATTCCCCATGCCACGGCAAAGCCCGTCAGGAATGTACGCAGTTTGTTGCGTTTGATGGTTCCGTATATTTCTTGCCAAAGGTCTATCATTGATAATTAAAAATTAAGAATTAAGAATTAAGAATTAAAAATTAAAGGGGGAGGGGCTCTTCCTTTATTATTTCATGAGTCCGTCTTTTCCGAACGGGCTTGCATCGTGGTTCAGATTCGTCTCGATGCTACCTATGATACCGTCTTTGATATGGATAATCTTGTCCGTCTGGTTGGCAACACCGCTTTCGTGGGTCACGACTACGATGGTCATGCCCGTATCGTGCAGTTCCTTTAGAATCTGCATCACCTCTACGGAAGTCTTGCTGTCGAGCGCGCCGGTAGGTTCATCGGCAAGGATAATCTGCGGTTGGGTAATGAGGGCACGGGCGATGGCTACACGTTGTTTCTGTCCACCGGACATCTCATTTGGCATGTGGTGTGCCCACTCTTTCAGCCCCAGGCGGTCCAGATATTCCAGTGCCAGCGCATTACGTTTGCGGCGGCTCACTCCTTGATAAAAGAGAGGAAGCGCCACATTCTCCACTGCATTCTTGAAGGAAATGAGATTGAAGGACTGGAAGATGAAACCAATCATACGGTTGCGGTACTCGGCTGCCTTCGTTTCGCTGAGGTTCTTGATGAGGGTACCGTTCAGATAATATTCCCCCGTGTCGTAACTATCCAGAATACCCAGTATATTGAGTAAAGTGGACTTTCCCGAACCCGATGAGCCCATGATGGAAACAAATTCGCCTTTCTGAATGTCGAGGTTGATACCTTTGAGCACATGCAGCGGTGCTCCGTTGTTGTAGGTCTTGTTAATGTCTTTTAGTTGTATCACTGTTTTCCCTGTTTATTGCTTTACTCTTATTAATTTTCACTATTAGACGCAGCAATGCTACGAAAAGTTGCAAAAGTTGCAAACTTTTTTAAAAAAAGATTTTGCAGTGTCGTTTTTCTTTGTGATTTTTGTAACCATGAATGTGATTAACTAACCCTTTAAACAAAAGTAATATCATGAATTCAAACATGGAAAAGCCCTATGTAGTGGGCATTGACATAGGCGGAACAAACACCGTCTTTGGTATTGTAGACGCACGCGGAACTATTATTGCAAGCAGTTCCATCAAAACCGGAGCTTATGAGGACGTCAATGATTACGTAGACGAAGTTTGCAAGAATCTGTTGCCGCTCATTATTGCCAACGGTGGAGTAGACAAGATAAAAGGTATCGGTATCGGTGCTCCTAACGGAAACTATTACAGCGGTACTATTGAGTTTGCCCCGAACCTTCCCTGGAAGGGTGTAATTCCTTTGGCTGCCATGTTTGAAGAGCGCTTGGGTATCCCTACCGCTTTGACAAACGACGCCAATGCTGCCGGTATCGGTGAAATGACTTACGGTGCGGCTCGTGGTATGAAAGACTTTATCATGATAACTCTTGGCACCGGTGTAGGTAGCGGTATCGTTATTAACGGTCAGATGGTATATGGCCATGACGGTTTTGCCGGAGAGTTGGGACATACTATTATCCGTCGTGAAAACGGACGTCTCTGCGGATGCGGACGTCACGGCTGTCTGGAAACTTATTGTTCGGCTACGGGTGTGGCGCGTTCTGCACGTGAGTTCTTGACCAAGAGTACCGAACCGAGTTTGTTGCGCGACATTCCGGCAGAAAACATTACTTCCAAGGATGTGTATGATGCAGCGGTGAAGGGTGACAAGATTGCTCAAGACATCTTTGAGTTTACCGGAACCATCTTGGGTGAGGCTTTGGCTGACTTCATCGCTTTCTCCAGTCCGGAAGCTATCGTGTTGTTCGGTGGTCTGGCAAAAGCGGGAGACTATATCTTCAAGCCTATCCAGAAAGCTATTGACGACAATGTATTGAATATCTACAAAGGTAAGACCAAGTTGCTGGCTTCCGAGTTGAAGGACTCTGATGCTGCAGTGCTGGGTGCCAGTGCGTTGGGCTGGGAGCTGAGAGATATCAAGTAATCAATATTAGGGAAACTGATAAAGGAGGGGATATGTCAAAACTCCCCTTCTATCGAAGTCACCCTCGCTACACCTATCTGTGGCGAGGGTGATTTTTAGTTTATGAGAGTTTCGACACACCTTTTTTTCTTTGGTGGTACATATTCCTCAGCAATAAAGTTATGTCACAAGTTGCTTCCACACTTCCACCCATTCTCTGTATCCCTTTATTCATCGGGGTTGCGGATGCTGTGGAAGCAACTTTTGCTTCCACCTTAAATTTACGCCAAATAATCTATTAATATCTTGTAGTACAATGAATTAATAGGATATGGAGCAATTTGCCAATATCGTGTAAACAAGCTATTGGTTTCCTGCAAACACGGTATTAACTTCGTAAAAGCCCGTGCGATAATAGGTGGAAGTCAGGTTTTTGGTATGAATAAGATAGGTATTCAGTATAGGCAAGCTATGCATATGAGAGCTGTTTAACGGCCGTGAGGCGTTCGCCTAACGGCCATAAAGCACCTTGTTGACGGTCGTTAGCAGAGCGCCTCACGGCCGTTGGGCGCTGATAAACTAACATATCAGCAAGAAGGAAGGCTTATGTGAAAGGAAGGAGCGCAGGCTTACAATGTTTTGAATGAGGGAGTAGCAGTAGAGTATCGCATGGTGTGTATGCCTACTGTGTATATCACTAAAAAAGGGAAACCGACATTGTCAGTTTCCCTTTTTTATTTCGAAATAGGAGTCTGGAATTAACCGTTAACTCTTTTTTCTTTGATTCTTGCTTTCTTACCGGTAAGAGCGCGCAGGTAGTACAGTTTAGCGCGACGAACTTTACCCACTTTGTTCACTTCGATGCTGTCGATAGCCGGTGATTCAATCGGGAAAATACGTTCTACGCCTATGGTTCCTGACATCTTACGTACTGTAAAACGCTTCTTGTCTCCATGTCCGGCAATCTTGATAACAACACCACGGTACAGCTGTACACGTTCCTTGTTACCCTCGACAATACGATATGCTACTGTTACAGTGTCACCTGCCTTGAAGCTCGGGTGCTGTTTTCCGGTAGCAAATGCTTCTTCTGCAATTTTAATTAAATCCATTGTTTTTATTATTAAATTGTTTCATCGTTACAACGCAACATACCAGGCTTCTCTCTTGGTGTCCTGACAGCGATTGCGCGAAAGCGGTGCAAAGGAACGAATTATTTGCCAGATACACAAGTGCTTCAAGCTTTTTTTCGCCAGTTGGGATGATTTTTGAGCGTTTCATTCTGCTAAACGCAAGTCTAAATAATCGGTTAATTGTGTGGCTCAGTCGCAAAAGAAAAGTATATTTGTAGCAATTTAAAACTAAATGAATATGAAGAAACAAACTTTCAGTCTCCTTTCGGGGGCAGTGTTGGCGGTTGCGCTTCTATTGGTTTCCTGCCATTCTTCCTACGAAGTAACCAAGGTAGAGGGAGGCAGAATTCCCATGAACTCTGTCTGGGATGCCGAGCCGGATGCCGAAGCCGTGGCTCTGCTGGCGCCTTACAAGGCCCGGATGGACAGCGTTATGTATCATGTGGTGGGAACCGCAGAAATGTCGATGGACAGATTCCGGCCCGAAAGCCTTTTATCCAATCTGATTGCAGATGTACTGCGTGAGGCTGCGGTGGAAGTGCTGGGCAAACCGGCCGATATGGGGCTAATCAATATCGGTGGAATCCGGAACTCCCTGACGGAAGGAGACATCACTACCGAAAACATCTATGAGATATTGCCTTTTGAGAATTCGCTCTGTGTGCTGACGATGAAAGGCTCTGCCATGAAGCACTTGTTTGAAAACATTGCGGTGAGACTTGGTGAAGGGGTGAGTGGTATACAGTTGGAAATCAGCAAGGATGGCAAGCTGCTCCAGGCTTCCATTGCCGGCAAGCCGGTGGAGGATGACCGTGACTATACGGTTGCCACGATTGATTATCTGGCTGATGGAAACGATGGAATGACGGCTTTCCTGCAGGCGGATAAAAGGGAGTGCCCGGATGGGGCTACACTGCGCGGTCTGTTCATGAAGTATGTGGAGAAGCAGACGGCAGCCGGCAAGAAGGTGACTTCGCGCATGGAGGGAAGAGTGGTCGTTAAAGAGTAAGCATTAAAAAAACAGAAGTTCTATGAAACATATGTATTCCTTGGCAGCCCTGCTGCTTTTCATGCTCCCCGCATCGGCACAGCAAGAGGAGCGTGTCATTACTGAAGAACCCCTTTGCCTGGTGTCCGCCGATTCTGTATCGTCCGGCCAATCCGGAAAACAACTGTTTATCCTGCACACCAGCGATACGCACAGCCGTATAGAACCCATCAGCGCCGAGGCTGCCGACGAGTATGCCGGGATGGGCGGTGTGGTGCGCCGTGCCGGTTTTGTAAAGCAGTTTCGCGGCAAGCATCCGGATATGTTGCTGCTGGATTGCGGAGACATCTCGCAAGGCCTGTCTCTTATACACATCTGACGCTGCCGACGAAGAGGATAGTGTAGAT
>ENA-OXEY01000884-OXEY01000884.1-human-gut-metagenome-genome-assembly--contig:-NODE-884-length-10946-cov-14.854559_pt1 | contig 10946 bp, 10 predicted proteins | sample MGYA00249365_ERZ652263 | MGnify/ENA primary metagenome ERZ652263 (study PRJEB26925, sample SAMN05826763) | human gut metagenome | biome: ENVO:2100002; feature: ENVO:00000062; material: ENVO:00002003...
TGATGGAGACATCGAAGGTGCCGCCGCCCAGATCGTAGACCATGATCTTCTGGTCATCTTCCTTATCGATGCCGTAGGCCAGAGAAGCGGCGGTCGGCTCGTTGATGATACGCTTGACGTTCAGGCCGGCGATGGTGCCTGCGTCCTTGGTGGCCTGACGCTGGCTGTCGTTGAAGTAGGCAGGAACGGTGATGACAGCCTCGGTGACAGGCTCGCCCAGATAAGCCTCGGCGTCAGCCTTCAGCTTCTGCAGGATCATCGCGCTGATCTGCTGGGGGGTGTACTCCTTGCCGTTCAGGGTCACCTTGTGGTCGGTGCCCATCTGACGCTTGATGGAGGACACGGTGTTCTCGGGGTTAGTGATGGCCTGACGCTTTGCGACCTGACCGACCAGACGGTCGCCGGTCTTGGTGAAGCCAACAACAGACGGGGTGGTGCGTGCGCCCTCAGAGTTTGCGATGACGACAGGCTCGCCGCCCTCCATGACAGCCACGCAGCTATTCGTAGTACCAAGGTCAATACCAATGATTTTGCTCATAAATGAAGTCTCCTCTCAAAAGAACTTGTTTATCTCATGCTCGATGTGTGAAGCGGATGTCTTATCTTCAAAACCCTTGCGGGTCTCTGCGATGTCACTCGGCCACCACGACGGTCGCGTGGCGGACGATCTTGTCGCCCAGCTTGTAGCCCTTCTGGTACACCGTGATGACGGTGCCGCTCTCCTGCCCGTCCGGGGCGGGGATCTGCTGGACGGCGTTCATGATGTTGGGGTCGAAGGGCTTGCCCAGCGCCTCGATCTCCTCCACATGGAGGGCATCCAGCGCCTTGGCAGCCTTATCCAGCGTCATGATGACGCCCTTCTTGTAATTCTCGTCGGTGGTGGGAGCGTTGGCCGCCATCTCCAGCGTGTCAAGGATGGGGATGATCTGATTCACGGCAAAGGACACACCATCGTTGAACTTCTGGTCAGCCTCGCGGGTGGAGCGCTTGCGGTAGTTCTCGTACTCCGCTGCCATCCGCAGCAGCTGGTCTTTTGCCTGTGCGGCATTCTTCTCGGCCGCGTCGAGCTTCGCCTTCACGGCGTCCATCTCGCGGGCCTTCTTGTTGAACCAGCCATCTTTCTTCTTGGCGTCTGCCGGTTCTGCCTCGGCCTCCTGCTCGGGGGCTGCGGCGGTCTCGGGCGCTTCCTGAGGTGCGGCTTCGGTCTCCTTCGCTTCCTGCTCGGGAGCTTCTGCCGTCTTCTTTGTCTCTTCGCTCATTCCAGATCCTCCTTATATATCACAGTCCGCCGGGGTGCGGCCATCTGCGGGGTGTCTTTTCGTTTGCCGCTCATACCCTCGCCAAGCTCATCGGCGAAGAGGTGGAGCAGCGGCATCAGCTTCTGGAAGGGCATCCGGGTCGGCCCGATGAGGGCCACCGTGCCCCACAGCCCGCCGCCCACAAGGTAGCGGTCGCTGACGATGCACAGGCCGGGGATCTGAGGCTCCAGATCCTCGCCCAGCAGCACGCTCTCACTGCGCTCTGCCGGGGGTGCGATGATGTGGGCGGCCTGCTCCTCGTCGTTCAGCAAGGTGAGGATGTCGCCCACCCTGCCCTCCAGCTGAGGCCAGTCCAGCAGGTGCTGCTCACCGCCCAAGAATACATGGGGCTGTGCGGAGTCCTGCAAAATCGCGGCTGCGGCGCTGATGACCGGCACAAGCTCCGGGTCGATCTGGCTGCACAGCTCGGCGAGCAGCCGGCTCGAAAGATCCACCGGCGCAACGAAGGTCAGGTTGCGGTTGAGCAGCGCGGCCAGCGCAGCGGCATTCTCCCGGGAAAGCCCGGTGCGGACCCGCGCCACACGGGTGCGGACGTAGCCTGCCGTCGTGACGGCCAGCACAGCCGCCGCGCTGCGGCCCACCTGAACGACTTCGTAGTGGGCGACGCAGAGGTCTTCGGCGCAGGGGGTGCTGACCGCGGCGGTGCAGCCGCTGATGGCGGCCAGCGCCTTGGCGGCACCCTGTGCCAGCTTTTCCGGCTCATGGTCAAGGCTGGCGAAGACGGCCTCCACCCGGGCGCGGGTCACGCGGTCCAGCGGCTGGTCGTCAGTCAGCAGATTGTCGAGATAATAACGGTAGCCCTTGGCACTGGGGACACGGCCCGCGCTGGTGTGGGGCTGCTCCAGCAGACCCAGCTTGGTCAGCGCCGCCATTTCGTTGCGCAGAGTGGCGCTGGACACGGCCATATCAAAATAGTTTGCCAGCACACTGCTGCCCACAGGCTCGCCCTCGAGGCCATACAGCGCCACGATCGCCTGCAAGACTCGCTGCTTGCGTGCATCCATCGTCATAGCGCCTGCCTCCTTCTTGGCTTTTGTTTCTTTAGCACTCCATCTTCCTGAGTGCTAAGACCATTATAGCCAAAAATTTTTCCCTGTCAATAGCTTCTCGAAAAAGTTTATAAAGATTCATAATTCTGTCATAAACAAAAAAGGGAGCGCCTGCCGAACCGCAGACGCTCCTATTATAATAATGTTCACTCCTCCATCTGCTTTGCCAGAAACGCTGCCGCCACGGCCACGGCCTTCTGCTGGGCGGGGTCAGGCTGCTGGGTGCGGTCCTCGGCCAGCAGCCCGACGACCCCGGTGACATCCCCCGCTGCGATGATGGGCCACGCGCAGAGCAGAGGCCGCAGCGAGCCCTCACAGGGCAGCAGGACGTGCTCCGGGTCGCCCTCGCTGAGGTAGGGCTTGCGGGACTCCATCACCCGTTCCAGCGGCTGGCTGACACTGCGGTCGGCAAGGTCGCGCCGGCCTGCCCCTGCGGCGGCGAGGATGCGGTCGCGGTCGGCCACGAAGGCCGTAAGGGCAAAGCTTCGGCTCAGCACCTCCACATACTGCACCTCCACCCCGTGCAGCTCCCCCACCGGGGAATACTTCTTGAAGATGACCTCGCCCTCGCCGGTGGTGAAGATCTCGAGGGGGTCGCCGCGGCGGATGCGCTGGGTGCGGCGGATCTCCTTCGGGATGACCACCCGGCCCAGCTCATCGATGCGGCGGACGATTCCGGTTGCTTTCATCTGGTGTACCTTCCTTCCCATTCTTTGCTTTCGGATGCGGTACAGTTATTATGTGGAAACGAGAGGGAAATATACACCTGCCCGCCCTCTGTTTGCCAAACCGGAGCGGCTATGATACAATGAACTCATCTCAGAAGCTGGTTTGCTTCTGAACACAGCTTCTTGGAAAGGATGGACAGAGGATGCAGCATATCCTTGTTTTGGGCGGCGGCGCAGCGGGTCTGGCCGCTGCGTTGGCGGCAGCGCAGACCGCCAAGGGCAGCGCCCGCATCACCGTACTGGACAGAAACGCAAAGGTGGGCAAAAAGCTTCTGGCCACCGGCAACGGGCGCTGCAACCTCGACAACCGGGACATCTCGCCCGAGCGGTATTTCACCAGCAGCCCCAAGGCCCTGCGCCGCCTGCTGGACGCCGTGAACGAGGCCGCGCCGCTGGCGTGGTTCGAGGGCCTCGGCCTCTACCCCCGCACCGACGAGGCCGGGCGGGTGTACCCCTACTCCAATCAGGCGGCAGACGTGCTGGCCCTGCTGGAACACCATCTGGCCGCGCTTGGCGTCGAGCTTCGCACCGGCTGCACCGTCCGGAGCCTGAGCCAGAGTCGGGGCGGCTACGATCTCCAGTTCGAGACGGAAGCGGGCCGCGAAAGCCTGCGGGCCGATGCCGTCATCTGCGCCATGGGCGGCGAAGCCGGACCGCAGTTTGGCACCGACGGCTTCGGCACCCGGTTCGCCGCCCAGTGCGGCGGGCGGATGGCCCCCCTCTACCCCTGCCTGACGGCCTTACAGTGCGCCCGCCCCCGCAAGTCGCTGGCCGGCATCCGGGCCAAGGGCTGCGCCAGCCTGTTGGACGGCACCGATGGCCGGGTGCTTGCCCGGGAAATGGGCGAGGTGCAGTTCACCGATTACGGACTCTCCGGCATCTGCATCATGCAGCTGTCGGGCCTGCTGGCCCCGGGCCGCGGCCCGAAGCAGCCCGTCATAGCCCTCGACCTCTTCCCCGCCCTGAGCGAAGCGGAGCTGTCCGCCCTCTTCGCCCGGCGGGCCGGGCTTCTGGGCGGCGCAGCGGAGTTCTGGCTGGGGCTTCTGCCCGCGAAGCTGGGCCGCGCCCTCTGGGCCGACGCCGGGCTGCCCGAAGACGCCCGCGCCCTTCCCGCTTCGGCGTGGCCGAAGCTCGCCGCCGCGGCCAAGTGCTGGCAGTTCGAGGGGCTGACCCCCTGCGGCTGGAAGCAGGCCCAGACGACCGGCGGCGGACTGCTGCTGGACGAGGTGGAGGACGACTTCCAGTTCAAGGGCTGTCCGGGCCTTTACTTCGTGGGCGAGACGCTGGACTGCGCGGGCAGCTGCGGCGGCTACAACCTCCACTGGGCCTTCGGCAGCGGCATCCTCGCCGGCCGGTCGGCGGCGAAGCGCCGCCCTGCCCCTGCCCCCCGGAAAAAGAGAAAAACCTGAAGCAGCACAAGACCCCGGAGGGCATTTCTCCGGGGTCTTGTTTTCTGCGTTATTCGTTCGCCGCTTTCTCCATCTCTGCGGCCTCGGCGGCAGCTTCCGCCTCTTCTTCCTTCTGATACTCCGCAAAGGCCGACCACATCGGCTCGATGTCCTCGCCCCGGACGCGGCGGGCGAAGTAGTTCTTGGTGATGTCCACCACAGTGCCGGACAGCGCCAGCACGCCGATGAGGTTCGGGATCATCATCAGGCCGTTGAAGGTGTCGGAGAGGTCCCACGCAAGGCCCAGCTTCATGGTCGCGCCCACGACGGTCATCCCCACAAAGACGACCTTATAGATGCGGCTGCCTGCCGTGCCGAAGAGGTACTCGACAGCCTTGGTGCCGTAATGGCTCCAGCCGAGGGTGGTGGAGTAGGCAAACAGCAGGATGGACACCGCGATGAACTTGGGGCCGAAGCTGCCGAACGCCGCCGTGAATGCCTGCCCCACCAGTGCATTGTCCTGCACTCCCGCAAGGACAGCGCCGCTCTCGAGGTCTACCACGCCGGTGGTCAGGATGACGAGGGCCGTCAGGGTGCAGACCACGATGGTATCGGCAAAGACCTCGAACACGCCCCACATTCCCTGATGCACCGGTTCTTTGACGTTGGAGGCCGAGTTGACCATGACCGCAGAGCCGAGTCCGGCTTCGTTGGAGAACGCGCCCCGCTTGAAGCCCCATGTGATGGTCTGGCTGATGCCGTAGCCCAGCGCGCCGCCGCCTGCGGCGTTCAGATTGAATGCGCCCCGGAAGATCGCCGCCAGCGCCGCCGGGATATTGCCTGCGTGCATGACCGCGATGATGAGCGCGCCCGCGATGTAGAACAGAGCCATCAGGGGCACCAGCTTCTCGGTGACAGCGGCCACCCGCTTGAGTCCGCCGATGACGATGAGGGCCGTGACCACCATCAGCGCAAGGCCGGTGGCAAGGTAGGGCAGATGGAACGCGGCGTTCATGTTGCCCGCGATGGAATTGATCTGGCTCATGTTGCCGATGCCGAAGGACGCAAGGATGCAGAAGCAGGCGAACAGGACGGCCAGCACCCTGCCCACCGTCTTACAGCCGGGCTTTGCGCCCAGACCGTCGGTAAGGTAGTACATCGCACCGCCGGACCACTCGCCCTTCTCGTTCCTGCGGCGGTAGTAGACGCCCAGCACGTTCTCGGCGAAGCTGGTCATCATGCCCAGCAGCGCCATGACCCACATCCAGAAGATGGCCCCCGGGCCTCCCGAGACGATGGCCGTGGCCACGCCCACGATGTTGCCGGTGCCGATGGTACCCGCCAGCGCCGTGCACATGCTCTGGAACTGGCTGATGGCCATGTCCTCCTTGCTGGTGTGGGCGGTGACGTCCTTATTGGTAAAGATGGCGCCGATGGTGTGCCGGAGCCAGTAGCCCATCCTCCGGAACTGGAAAAAACCGGTGCGGATGCTGAGCCAGAGGCCGGTGCAGAACAGCAGCGCCAGACCGAACGGCCCCCAGACGAAGCCGTTGACCACGTTGTTGAGCCGCGTGACGATGTCTACCATAGGAATCCTCCTCCAAATATCCCAAACAAAATGCGGGCAGAACCTCTTTCCCAAAGGCTCTGCCCGCAAAAAACGCAGCGTATGACTCTGCGCAGGATATGCTTCCTGCACAAAAGACGTTTGCTCTGTCCTTCTGCCTGAGAGATCGGCCCATTCGGCCTTACACCTTCGGCACCCGCTTTCTGCGGGCTTCTCCAGAGTGCGGCACACCCGGCGCACCGGGCGGCACATCTTGTGATTTCGTTCTCCTTTTATGCACAGCTGTGCACAGTAGAAAAACTTTATCATATTTTCGGCTTCTTGGCAAGCCTTTCACCGCATTTTACGCTCCGGTTTCATCTTTTATTCCGAAAGGTGAATTTTATTTTGGTATGACTTTCTCTTGTCTTTATCGGTCGATGGGCGGCACATCGTCGGGGCTGCCCAGCGCGTCCAGCCACTCCTCAGCCTTCAGCTGGGGCGGCAGGTGGGGCACCGGCTCACCGTCCGGGTCATCATCGGGCGGGGGCACGAGGTCTTCCGGGCCTTCCGCGCCCTCAAAGCCGTGGGCGAGGCCGTCCGGGCTGGCGTCGCCGTCACGGCGGGCGGTTTCGCAGCAGTCCAGCCCCTCGTAGGCACTGGCGGGGCCGAGGTCGAGCCAGAAGTCCTCCCGCTCTTCCTTGCTGGGGGTATCATCGAATTTCATAGCATTTCCCTCCTTTTCTGCATAAAGCTTCCCCCGCCCGGCCATGCTTTATGCAGTTTTTTGCAGGGAGGCAGAGGAATGAACGCAAAAGGTTGGAGGCCCTTCTGGGCCGCGCTGCTGGCAGGGCTGCTGGTGCTGGTACCTCTGGTGGGCGGGACCGTCCTGCTCACCCGCCGCACTCTGCGGACAAAGCTGGCCTCCCGCCCTCAGAGCGGCGTGGCCATCCGACAGCCCAAGGAGGAAAACCGCCTGAGCCTGCTGGTCTGCACCGCCCCCACCGAGACGACAGCCCCCGGCTTCCTGCTGCTCTACCTCAGCGCCAGCCAGAACTGCATCCATGCGCTGGCCCTGCCCGGGGAGCTGACCGTCCCCTTCGGGACGGACGAAGCCGCCCTCGCCGACTGCTACCGGGCGGCAGGCCCGGCCCGCTGCCGGGAAGCACTGCTCTCTGCCCTCGCCCTGCCTGAGGACACCCACTACCTCGCCCTTGCGCCCTCGGTCTTACAGGCCATCGCTGACCGGTACGGGGCGCTCCGGGTGGTTTTTTCGGGCGCGCTGACCGCCGACGAGCTGGCCCGCACCGGCTGCAGCGCCAATGTGCAGGCCCTCTCGGCCCGGGAGGCGAAAGCACTGCTCAGCGGGATGGAGGGCGTCGTCCCTCCGGCCCACAAAGCAGCCGCTCGGGCGGCGGTGTGGGACGCCTTCTTCCGGCAGGAGCTGGAGCTTCTGCCCGCCACCCTGCCCGACGCCCTGCGCACCCACAGCCCGAGCCTGCTCACCGACCTGACGGCGCAGGACCTGCTCATCTTAGAGGATACGCTGGAATTTCTCGCCGACCGCACAGCCTCCGTCCATGCCGAGGCGCTGCCCGGGGATTGGGATGCCGACGCCGGGCGTTACACCCTTACCGAGGACTCCCGCGCTGCCGTGCAGGCCCTCTTCAACGTCTCTCCCACTGACGGGCAGCTCTCGTCCGCCAGCGAGCCATAGCCCAGCACCAGCGTGCCGACCGGAGCGGCTCCGCCGCCGGTGAGGTCGTAATCGCTCAGGAGGCTGAGCCGGACGCCCTCGGCCTCGGCGGCGGCCCGGAGGGCGTCATCCGGGGGCGGGTCCCGCAGCTCGGCCAGCAGATGCAGGCCGGTGTGCAGCCCCGTCAGATGCAGTTCCTCGGGCGCGAAGGCCTCCTGCAGCGCCGCCGTCAGGGCGTCCCGCCGGGCCTTGTAGGCCACCCGCTCCCGGGCCAAGTGGCGGGTGAAGTAGCCTCCGGTGATGAAGCGGGCCAGCGTCTGCTGCTCGAAGCGGCTCACGGTGCCGGAGTAGAGCCGATACTTCGCGTGCCACGCGGGCAGAAGCTGCTCGGGCAGCACCATGTAGGCGATGCGGATGCTGGGCGCGAGGCTGCGGGAGCAGGTGGAGAGGTAGACCACCGGCCCGTCGGCCCCGGCCATCCCCTGCAGGCTGGGCAGCGGGCGGGTGTCGAAGCGGAACTCGGAGTCGTAGTCGTCCTCGATGATATACCGCCGGCCCGGGCAGCGGGCGGCCCAGTGGAGCAGCTCGGCCCGGCGTCCGGCCGGCATGGTGACGCCTGTGGGGAACTGATGGCTGGGGGTGACGTAGCAGACCGCCGCGCCGGAGTCCGACAGCGCCCGGATGGAAAGTCCATCCTCGTCCACCGGCAGGCAGCAGCAGGCCACGCCGTTGTTTTCCAGCACCTGCTTTGCGCGGGGGTAGCCGGGATTCTCCACCGCCGCCGGCCCGGGCAGAAGCGGGGCCAGCAGCCCCAGCAGGTACTCAAGGCCCGCTCCCACGACGATCTGGTGCGCACCGCACCGGACGCCCCGGTACTCTTCGAGGTAGCCCGCCAGCGCCTGCCGCAGCGCAAGGTCGCCCTGCGCGTCGCCGTGGGTCAGCAGCTCGGGCGACGAATACAGCAGCTCCTTTTGCAGCCGCGCCCACGTCCGGAAGGGGAACAGCCCCGGGTCCACGCCCCGGGTGGAGAGGTCATAGCGGATGGGCCGCTGTTTCGGCACAGCCTCGGCCTTCGGCGGCGCGGCGGGCGCGGCGCTCTCGGGCAGAGCCAGATACTCCTGTACATAAAAGCCGCTCCGCTCCCGCGCCTCCAGATAGCCCTCCGCTGCCAGCATCTGATAGGCCGCGTCCACCGTGTTCACCGAGACGGAAAGCTCTGCCGCCAGACGCCGCTTGCCGGGCATCCGCGTCCCCGCCGGGACAGCCCCCGTCCGCATCTCGGCGGCGAGGCTGCGGTAGAGTTGCTCATAAAGCGGCACATCGGATGCCGCATCCAGCGCTGTCGTCAAATGGACCATAAAAAGCCCCTCCTTTTCAGCCAGTGTGCCAAACTGACCCCATAAAAAATCTTTGTTCTGGGTATTTGCACGGGGCCAGTTTTGCGTATAATAGGAGCATACCCGCAAGAACCAAAAAAGTCAATCGGTTTTGTGGGTTTTTCGTAAAATGGGAGGGAAAAATCATGTCTACCACCGCAATGTGGCTGCTTCTGGCAGTCGTTGTCATCGTGATCGTCTTTGCAAGTGTGCTCTACAAGCGCACCTTCACCGTCCACGAGCTGGCGCTCACCGGCGTCATGGCCGCTCTGAGCCTCGTGGCCTACTTATTCTTCCGGGTGCCCTTCTACGGCGGCTCCTCGTTCCATCTGGGCAATACCTTCACGGCCCTGACCGCCCTGCTGCTGGACGGCGTATCCGGCGGTCTGGCCGGTGCCATCGGTCTGGCTCTGGCCGACATCCTCGCCGGCGACCCGGGCTATGCCGTCACCACCTTCATCCTGAAGTTCCTCATCGGCATCACCTGCGGCGCAGTGGCCCACAAGGTCTTCAAGCTCCGCGAGCTGGATAAGCACGCCCCCGGCTACCTCGTCAAAGTGACCGCCGCCGCTGCCTCCGGCCTGCTGCTGAACGTCTTTACCGATCCGTTCCTCGGCTACTTCCGCAATGTATATATCTTCGGTCAGGATTACACCATCGCCAAGGCCCTGACCAAGATCACCGGCGGCGTCACCTTCGTCAACAGCGTGGCCTCCACCGTCTGCGTCGTTCTCCTCTATCTGGCCCTGCGCCCGGCGCTGGAGCGTGCGAACCTTCTGCCCAAGGCTGAGAAGAAGGCGGAAAACAAGTAACCAACTCCATCCCTGTCTGATGTACTCATAAAGCGAAAAAGGCATCTGCCCCTGCGGACAGATGCCTTTTTCGTTTATTTCTTTTCAAATACGAGGAACCGGAACGAGATGTCGGTGGTCAGCTCCGGCAGCGCCGCGAGGCGGGCTGCACCGTCCCGAGGCGTTTTCCAGTAGTAGGGCGTCATGGCGAAAAGGGCTTCCAGCTGCCCGGCCGGCACCGTGATGCGGCCGGACACTTCCCGCTCCCCGACGGCCTCAAAGCCCGGATATTCCACTTCCTGCACCGGATTTTTGTAGGGCTTTTCGTAGAGGACGGCCTTCATCTGGAAGAGGTGCTCCGGGCCGGGCACGGCGTAGATGAGCCGCCCGCCCGGGCGCAGCACCCGGAGGAACTCCTCCTGCGCGAAGGGCGAAAAGCAGTTGAGCAGGACATCGGCCCATCCCGTGCGCACCGGCTGATGGAAGCTGGACGCCACGGCGTACCGGGCCGAGGGCAGGGCCTTTGCGGCCAGACGCACTGCTGGCTTTGCGATGTCGAAGCCTGCCAGCTCCAGCGGACGGCCTGCCTCCCCGAACTGCCGGGCGATGCAGCGGTCATACCAGCCCTCGCCGCAGCCCGCGTCCAGCAGGCGGAGCGGCCCGTTTGCGGCAGGCTGGCCGTACATAAGGCACAGTTCCCCCAGCGCCTGCCCGAAGATGCCATAGTAGCCCGCGCTCAGGAACGCGCGGCGGGCGGCTACCATCTCTTTGCTGTCGCCGGGGGCTTTCGTGCGGGTGTTCTGCACCGGCAGCAGATGCCAGTAGCCCTCCTTGGCCCGGTCGAAGCTGTGGCCGGAGAGGCATTTCAGCGCATTCTCCCCGGCAAGCGGTGCGCCGCACAGCGGGCAGCACCACGGAGCGAATCCCTCTGCCATCACACTTCCTCGCTGTGGTCCTCGATGGGGGCCGTCGCGCCGCCGTGGGCGTTCATATACTCCTCAAAGCCTGTCTCTTATACACATCTCCGAGCCCACGAGACCGGAGCCTATCTCG